>SDBV01009016.1_pt1 | contig 13333 bp, 19 predicted proteins | sample 2277081 | NCBI WGS metagenome assembly SDBV01 (sample SAMN10402039, study PRJNA504765) | marine sediment metagenome | isolation source: marine sediment core GS10_PC15, 223 cmbsf | place: Arctic Ocean: Southern Knipovich Ridge | collected 2010 | reverse complement strand
CCACAGTACCATCGGCCTGCTTCCGAGTATGGGGATTGATCCGAATAATGAGCGAAGCAGCAGATAGATTGGTAATCAACAGATTCTCAATTCCCTGAGGAATATCCCGAACCAGATCAGCACCAACAGTGGCAATACGGGGTTGGATAGACTGATTATTGGTAATGATGTATTTGTTCCCGGTCAGGGGCAGCGTGGGCTGTTCGTCAAAACCGGGCCAGCCAGACTCAATTCCCATCTACCAACTCACTCCTTCGCCTCAACCCGATTTCGGCGGCGATTGCGCAGATCACGATTGCGCTCCGATCTTCCTCGGGTCTCGCGAGCCTCGGCCTGATGTTCCGTAGCAGGCAACGTCTTTTGTGGGCCCACACCGCGCCGTTCCGAGCCGGGCTCTCTCTTTGAACGCACCCCGCCGGTGGGCACATAGGGAGTATCTGCAGCAGTCACCTTCGAATACTCCTCCCAGGTCCAGACCTCAACAATCACACTGGCAAAACCCTGGCCACCGTCCTCGAGCCGAACAAAGAAATTGTTCACACCGGTATTGAACGGAATCCGCGTGCTGCCCAACAGAAGGTTCTCCTGGCCGTCGCCAAACTTGCCAGTGAAACTATACATCAACCGCTGCCGGGTTGGATTGGTGACAGACCAGAACTTGACATCAGAAGAGATCTGACCAACATTGGTGAATTTGGTTTCGCTCTCAATCGCCTGAGAGTAGATGCGAGGCCGCACCGGAACCGTCTGCTGACGGAGGATCTCCTTCAGAATAGTGTTCTGCGTCGCGAGCAGAACAGTCTGACGATTGAGAGCAGCCAGGATATCCGCGTCGACAGGGATCTAGTTCACCCCCCTTATGCCCGAGTCGTGGCCTGAGTCACACCACCAATGGTGATACGGCGGAATGGGTAGCCAAGATCACGGTCAAGCAGAGCATCCAGTTCCTCTTCGGACGGGTCCTCGATCATGTAGCGATCCCCAGTAAAGCAGAGGAAGCCCTCGGCCGTGAGATCCACCGTCCCCAGATTCTGATTGGAACGGTTGACCACCGTGATAGTAGGGAAAGAACCAAAGATGGCCCCAAAGTCCCACACACGACTGAGATCGTCACGAAGAGGAATCAGGTAATTGGGAATGGTACCCCCACTGGGTCCGCCCACTCCCCGATTGACAGCAGGCTGCACCCCAGCGCCAAACGGCACCGCCAATTCATAAGTCTCAGGCACTGCCGTACCAAGCCGACGATTACCGGACGGATTCTCCAGCTCGATATCGATACTACAGGGAATATCGTCGAGAAGCACACAGAGACCATCATCATTACCCGAGCTGTAACGAATCTCCCAGTATGGTGTGATCACATAGAGACGATTCTCTCGAGGCGGAGAGAGATGCTGGAGTTCGAGCCGAGATGCGCTAATTCCCGCTAGCAATGGATTGGTCTCATTCCAGATCAGAATCCGAGTCGTGCCAAGCCGCTCATTGCGAACGATTTTGAAAAAGGCTTCATTGCCTTCATGGTCCACCACGAGAACAAATTCCCACGGTTTCCAGTCGTGTTGAGTGCGGTCGTACGCAACTGGGTTGATAATTGGCATGTAAAGAAGCCTCTATTATTGATGAGAACGCGAAAAAATGGGTTGTAAAGTGTGGTCCGAGATGGGCTGTCCTGTCTAGAACAGCTCCCGGATCAAGAACGACCGTTTGGCGATGGCCTCGCCGATCAGACCGAACGGCTCGGCGATGGACGCGTCCTCGTCGAAGGCGGGACTGTTCACGTTGATACCAGCGCCAGCAACACCAACGAGACCCACACGCCGGGAACGCGGCTTGTAGACGATCTGAGACTTGGGCGAGACCACATTGGGCACCTCGAGGTAACCCTTGGTGATCGAATCCTCGTTCACGTAGATATCCTCGATCTGCATCGTGGGGATCTGAACACCAGAGAGAATGAAGGTAAACTCAGTGATGCTCGGCTCCAATGCACGGGAGAAGAAACCCTCGTGGATGACGAACATGTCTTCATCGAGGATGAAGTCCAGCCACGCAGCCACGGCACCGCCGACAGCAGCATAGTTGGCACTCTGGGCAGAGAGCAGCCCCTGAGCAGTCGTGCCGAGAGCAATCGCATCGCCGATCGCGACACCGACCACAGCAGCCGTCGCGGCGAACACGGTGGTCCACTGGCCACCAATGGTCTCAGGCATGACCTGGGCCGATCCCCGCTGGCCACGAGTGTGACCGGGACGGTACTGGGAACGACCGATCTGGTTACCCGAAGGGTAGAGACCGTCGGACTGCTCGGCATAATCGAGCCCCCAAATGTCTTTCGCGCGCTCGATTGTATCGTCACGAGCTTGCTGAATCGCCTCATCTGGGCGTTCGCTGATCCAAGGCACGAGAAATGGTACGTAAATCCCTCCAGTTGATCCAACCTATCCGTGGATTGGTCATAAACAATTTTGAGACATTCCAATCATAACAACGCCTATATGCGATGATTTGTTGTCTTTGTTAGAATGCCGACCTGTTCAGTAGATGGGTGTAAGAACAACACCATGAAACGGATGAAGATCTGTTCCCATCATTACTTCGAATCCCGAAAGGATCGGCCATGTATTACTGAAGGCTGTCCAGGAAAGGCTCCAAATCGCCGTCTCTGCAATGGATGTTACAAGAAAAAGCGCGAGCAAGAACGATTCTGTGATGTAGATGATTGCACCAACCCCTCTCCCAACGGCAAGATGTGTGAAATGCACCGTGGTCGCCTACGCCGGAGCGGCACCCTAGAAAAAACCCGGAAAACCTACGCCGACGTGACGTGTGCCGAACCGGGGTGTGATCGTCAGGCCCGCAACAGCGATCTCTGCACCATGCACTGGCAGCGTCTATACAAACGAGGCTCTACTGCCGATCCATATCCCGAGACCTGCACCGTTGAAGATTGTGAGAAGCCCTTCTACGGTCGAAAGATGTGTGCTATGCATTATGCAAGATGGAGAGTCCACGCGGATCCAAATGTCGTTCATCACCGTCCCTGTGAAATCGTAGGTTGTAGCAATCGGGCCATGGCCAGAAAACCACATTGTGATACGCACTATGTTGGAGAGCGGTGCGCTCGTGAAAATTGTCGTCAGCCCCTCCATGCAAAGGACCTCTGTGGAAATCACTACGATCTCGAACGCAGAGGTTACGCCGGGAAAACCAAGTATCGAATCAAGTGTTTCGAGCGCGACGACTACACCTGTCTCGTTTGCCGGCAGGAATTCCCGGTCGACGATCTCCACGCCCACCATATCATTCCGGTATCCATGAACGGCCCCGACGATCTCGAGAACACAGCCACCCTTTGCCATCAGTGTCACTCCGACGTTCACTACCGCAAGGTTCCAGTGAATGGTAAGGTGATTATCACAAAGGGTCACAGACCCATAGAGGTGATTGAATAGGATCTAAATACGCCACAACTATCACAGTTGACGAACAATTACTGACTGAATTTCGCGCAGCCATCATACTTCGGTACGGCCACACTTATGGCAACATGTATGACGAGTGGAACGCTGCAATCAAGGACCGCACAGTCAAGCTCCAGGCTGAAACCCGCAAGAATCCCCATATCCGCAAGAGACGACGAGCCAAGGACCGCCCGGAGGACTGAATCATGCCCACCGCTCTGGTATGGTTGGGAATCATCACCCTGATCCACGTCAACATATTGCTACTCTTCATATGGTACAATGTCTTCAGATACATTCTCCGCTCACGAAAACTCGTAGGCCAGGTAAGGAAAGAAGATCGATGGGGCAACTCACCAGTCAGCCAGGTCCCCCGACACATCATAAAACCGATCCAATGCCCGAGCTGTGACGCCATCGCCGCCATTGATGAACATAATGCACTATGGAAAAAACTCGAGATAGGAGCTTCGTCCGTCACGGTTACCTGTCGCAAGTGTAACGAGATCTTCGAATTCAACCCTGACGAAGAGGAGTAGATGAAAGAAAGTACCTTCAATAGGCGTATTGCCGATGTCAAGCGTGCCATTGAAAAGGTAGATCCGGCCAACCGAGGATTCACAGGTCCTGGCCTAGCTGAGTATCTCAACTCCCCTTACGACGGTCCAAAACCAATAGGAAAGACGGGTCGAAAACTCAATTCGAGAGGGGAATGGGCCTCAGGTACTGGAGTATCTAGTATTCTCCGCGCTGCTCACTATCCATTTGTACAGAAAAAGGGGAAAAGAACGTACTTTCATCTCGGAACCGACACTGAAGAAATGCAGAACAAGCACAACGAATGGGTAGAGCAATCGAAATCGAAAAACAAACACAATATGGATGATTACATCGAGCCATTCATTCGCTACTGGACAGATGACGATTACGGTTTGGAAGACATCGCTACAGAGTTGGGCGTTGCCATCCCTACGATTCACAGTAAGTTTTTCAGGTTGGCAGAATCATCCGCCTATGGTCACTATCCCGCCCAGTACAAGGAACGCACCGGTCGCAAGCGCAAGGTCACATCTCGAAAAAGAAGGACAACGCAATGACCAATCCTCCCAGGTGCTCCCATGGCCATGCCATGAAAAAACACACCACTCGCCGGTTCGACGTGGACCCCCAAGGCGACACAATTGAAATCGACGAGTCTTACTGGTACTGCGAGCAATGTATCGAAGGCGCATGCCCAGGCTGCGACACCTTTCACGACGAAGAAGATCCACTACCTTTCGACTGAGCTCCGACACATCAGAACTTCACCGTCATAGTCGGTGCAGCTCATCGTCTTCCCAGCCTGCCAATCCGTGGCCCGCAACATGAATTCTCGTGATCCGTAGAAGCTACTATCAACCTGCTCACCATGAACCGCCTTGAGATTGTCCATGGTAAACTCTGCCACGCCCTTGATCTCCACATGACAGATCATTCGACCGTCCTCGAGCATTTCGCAGCGAACCCGGAGAACGTCTTCGATAGGCTCCATGACAACTAAACTCCCGTGATTAGGAATTCACTATCCTCTTCAAAGAGATGTCCAAGAAGCTTCTTTTTCACAGCTAATCTCTCCTCTTTACCGTAGGGAGGTATATGGGTCCTAGATGGGACGAACATCTCAAATGAGGGTTGAACATCACACACTTCTAAGATCCGCGAAGCGGCGGTCAACGCATGTGCAGCTCGAGCATAATTGGATTTCTTCAATGGTCGCTTCACCGTTTTTATGAGTTTCTCCTTCTTTGAGATCCCACCGGCCTCTGCTTGAAGCTCGCCATACAATCGATCAAGCTCAGCATTGCCAATCTGCACATCACGATCATCCTTGAATAAATCCCAAAAGCCCATATCTGCAATTGCGAGTAAATCGTAAAGGCTCTGAGATTTTTTACAGAATTGATCTTCGTCTGACATCAGAAGATGGTGGTACGACGCGGATTACCGTCGTCGATCTCACCCTCACGCTTCGAAGCAGAAAACCCACCACCGCCATAGCGAGCGTCGTAATATTTTCGACGGTCCTCGGTCAGAGGTTTGTAATTCTCCGTCTCACGGAGATCTCCAAAGCTCTGTTGCCATGCAGGAGCCTCGGCCACGGCGCGATCCTGACCCGACCACTGACCACCCGGACCACCATGCTGGATCGGACTCTCCGCTCCCTGCGTTGCAGCAGCAAGCTGTTCGGTCTCGGTCGATTGAGGCGTGGCAAATTGCTCATACGCCCCAGATGGTTGCTGGGCACCCTGAGTCACGCCGGCCGCCATTTGCTGCACTGTCAACATCGGCATGGCCGCCTGAGTAGCAAAGGTAGACATCATAGATTCCACCCCCCCAGCCATGGTGTTCTGAGCCCGCTGCAGTGAAGAGCTCATCCCCTGGACCCCATTGAAAAAAGTCGTAGCGATGTTCTGAACAAACGCCTGACTCTGAGCCATCATAGTTTGAAAGCTCGTATTGAGGGCCTGTGTAGCGGTTTCAAGTGGATTGTTCATAGGAGCCTCAATGAGACTAGACTGAATCTGCGATCAGAAGATAGAGGTCATGACCCCAGTCTTCGGGGTCATCGTGGGATTGAAGACAAACTCCGCACCGGTCTCGAGAGCTGCAAAAGCCGCACTGGGCTTGGACCCTGCTCCAGGAACCGGCGGCAATGGCGGAGGCGGCGGCAGGCCCAGGGGCCCCTGCTGTTGCTGACGTGCAACTGCAGATCCGTAGCCAGCCTGTCCCTCACCATTCATCTGAGGCAGGTGTGCTGCACCCTGCTGCAGGGCCTGTGCAGGCATCTGAAGAATCTGAAGAGGTCCCTGAACCAACTGCTTGGCAGCAGCATCCAGTTGAGACATCGGCCCACCATTGCCACCTGCAACATCCTGCGCTCCCTTCATCAGCGCCTGGCCACTGGCCATCACGCCATTGATCAACTGCATAGGGGCCTGTGCAAGTGCCTGGAGCGGCATAGTCAACATCTGGGCCATCTGCTGGGCCATCTGATCCATTGGATTAGGCATAGTAGTGTTCTCCTAGATCGATTCTCCTCTACGAACCGACCTTCGGAGGGCTCGGCATCTTGGGAGGACTGGGAGGAGTAGGGGGAGGAGGCGGTGCTGGAATGTTGGTAACACCCTGACCCATGGAGGAGAGGTTCTCATTGATACCACCAGCAACCTCATTGATGCCGCCGGTGACGGCGCTAAACCCCTCACCGACACCCGCAAGCGCGTCATCAACCACGTCCCGAGCGCTTCCTGTGATCTTCTGGATGCCATAATTGACATTGGAAATCACATGGCTCGGAAACTTGAAAATCGCCTGACCAAAAGCATGAAGACCGGTCTTGACAGTGTCGGCAGCCCCGTGTACAAGGTCCTCAATCACCTGCAGCTTCTCAATAGGATCGTTCTTGACGCGTTCCAGAGCCACATCGAGTCCCTGCTTCGCACGGGAAAGAGTCTGCTCCGCACCGTCAACAACTTCCGCTGCAAGAGTAATGTTTGCCGGTTCCTCAGCCATTAGGCCCTCATTCCCGGTGGCCGTATTTAATCGATTCGGGTGAAACGGAACGATCCGCGGCACCAATGGCGAGAGACGGGAAAGTGGTGTTTTTTACCGTATCAACATTGAAGAAATCAAATTGATGGCCGTTGATAGGAACCGCGTAGCAGGACTGATCACATTCACAGGAAAGGAAATAGCGATCGGTTTGGGTGGTATTGTTGCTGCCGTTAGTGGTGAGTTGGAGTTTCCCAATAAATTTGGATTCCAATTCGATAATCCCGGCATGCACCCATCTATAATTATTAAGGGAGCAGAATTTGATATTCCATTTGAAAGCACAACTGGTGCATCTTATGTTGATGATATGATAAGAGCCGGCAAGGCAAAGATTTCTGGAAAAGTCAACTATCGCTATACTCCGCTCATTCCTCCGCTTCTCCACTTCACTTCGATGTTCCTGATCATAAGAGGCCGGGGCGCGGCTTTTGATAAGGAAGAGGTAAAGATTTCTCGATTGACAGAGTAATCCTTATTGGACACTATCGGCAAGTAGACTCCGATACATCGCGATTTTCTCATCCTCGGAGTGATGTTTTAGCTTTGGAGGCGGTTGCTCGAGAAACATGAATTCCACCACTTCGTCGAAGAACCTCTTGTCCTGCTGACCCATCTCGAAGAATTCGCCCACACCTATATCGTCGATCTCATCTCGCATTTGTTGTACCCGATTCAGATGAGGAGCAAACGTTGGATAATCACCAGCCTCGAGTTCTCCGGTGATCACCATGGCGGCCTGACGACCACTCCTCATGGCCAGCAGGATCCCCTCCCCGGTAGCAGGATTGACAAAATTAGCAGCGTCTCCGCAAAGGATAGTGTTTCCCTGGATCGGGCGCTCATCTGGAAACCACGTCATCGGAATCTGCCAGCCCGCCTCCCATTGTGGTTTACCAGTATGGCCGTGTGAAGCCAGATACTGATGATAAAGCTCCTTCACCCGCTTCCCCGAGTCGATGCCGCCAAGACCAATATCGATAAAATCCACTTTTGGAAAGATCCAACCATAGCCCTGGAAACCATCATAGAACATGAATTCGGACTCGTCAGCCATATTCCACTTTGGATCATTGAAATAGGCCACCTTGACTGGGACCCTTTCTCGTTTGTAACCCAGGCCGGTGGCCACGGGACATGTCACTCCACCAGCACCGATCAACCACTCCGAATCGTAGTCATCATTGCCCGTGTACCAAGCCTCACCAAAACGATACTCCGCGCCCTCGGCCATAGCCATATCAGCCATACCCAGGTCCAGATCATTTCGATTGGTCATGTAGATCGGGATCCTGGTAATCAGTTCGATGTCCTGATACCGATTCACCAAATCTCGTGTCTTGTGGATCACAAACTCCTCAGTCTGCGGAAACTCGTCAATAGCGAGTTGAGACAGACCACCACCACAAGGCTTGATCCGGTAGCCTTTGGCCGGGTCGGATCGTTCCACCACCAGGACCTTCAGACCCCGTTTTGCACACTCATATGCTGCGATATTGCCAGAAACACTGGCCCCCACAATGACGACGTCATAACTCAACGGTCCACCCCCACGTGTGTGGGGACAACACTGGCTCCCACGATAACAACATCGTAACTCAACGGTCCACCCCCACGTGTGTGGGGACAACACTGGCTCCCACGATAACAACATCGTAACTCAACGGTCCACCCCCACGTGTGTGGGGACAACACCCGCCCCCCATGCCTTCCCGATGGAAATGAGAGAGAATGGTAGGGTGAAAAAGAACGTGATGAAGCATCTCAGTAGCACTCCTACCACATTGTAAGACGGGCCGACTCTATTTGAGTCTATATGATTGGCGGGCTTTCTCGGGCCCGGATCTGCCGCACCACAATAGACTGGCGACCTTGGGCGTCTCGAGCCACCAACTGCATCTCCAGTCGCCGAATATCGCCCACATTACCATTAGCCACGGGCTGGGGAGGGGTCGGCATCAATAGATCCACCTCTCGCGTTGCCCCGGGAGCCAGGTAAAGAGGTTGGGCTGGAATGGCCAGAGTCGCCGTCTTGTCCCAATCACAATAGCGATCACCGGTCTGGTAACGACAGTAGCGATGAAACACACCATAATGAAGGTTCATCGGTTGATCGGTAGTATTCTTGAACCGGACCTCGATCGACGTCCGAGGATCATACGAGGTCTCGTACTGTTGCGGAAATTCGCTAAACCGCAGCACCAAGCCGGGGATCCCGCTCTTCACCCGGTAAGGATCGTAGTACTCATAGCGGGTCTCGGGACCATAGATCGGAGCCTTCTGAGCCCCCTGTATAAATGCCTGGGCGAGTTTACCAATCACCTGGCCGATATTGGACATGGCCGAAGACTGCCCAAACACTTGATGTGGTGGTTTGGGCACCGGGATGTTGAACCCGGGAATCGGGGTCTTGATCCAGTTGAATGGCCCGGCCCGCTCATCCTGATCGAGCAATGATCCTAGTTGTTGGCCGGCCGATCGACAACTATCCACACCATCCCGAAACTCTGCAATGTCACCATGGTTCAGCGAATCAACATAATCCGCAGTACAGACTAAATGACGCTGCCACAGCGCGTTGATCTCACCAGACCGAATCGCGTAGGAAGGAATGGATGAGAAAAACGTCATAACCAATTCCCGATTCTTCACAAGATTCTCAAATCCAGCCAAACGGGCCCCCGCGTTTCCATCCATCGTGCCATCAATGAAATTCTTCCCGGCTCGATTGTGTTGACCCAGGATCTCACTCCATTCAGCAGCATAATTGCGATCCGGTAGCCCACCAGTACCCAGGATCTGTTGGAACCCATTGGCCCACTCAACCCTGTTCTCCTGTAGTTTGCTCAGCGCCCCGGCCATGACCTCTCGATTACGAGTCTTATTGCCCAGGGCATAGGCAACGGTGGCCATGATATGCTCGTCCATCAGATCAGTAAACGACCTCGAGGACTCCGCCCACTGCATTTCTGCAGGGGCACCCTCAACTGCAACCACCTTAGCCATAACGTTGCCTTCTTGCCTCTTCCAGTGCTTCTGCAGGTGAAGGAAGTTTCGGCAGCCATTTGGTCTTTGTTAACAAATCGTTAACGGCAACTGTGGCGGCATCTCCGGCCTCTTCTAATTTATATTGCTTGTCTAATAAATGATCATACCGGGTGCCCCACGGATGATGAACCGGGACCGGGACCGGATCCGGCGCCGGCGCCCCGGATCCGGCCGATTTCAGATCCGCGACTTCCATCTTGAGTTTTTCCAATTCCGAATAAAAGCGATTCATCTTTTCTTCACTCGATCCCTCCCCACCAACAATCCCCTTGAGACGCTTCATCAACTGGCGCTTCTTCCGCTCGCACGCCAGACAGAACTCTTTCTTGTCGAATAAAGAAGGAACAGCGGCAAGCACACGATCTACTGGCCAATCCTCAGGATAATAAACCCGGATCGGAACGAGTTTACCATCGAGCATGCCACTCTCAAAAAGGATCTCAGGATGCTTCTTGATCGGCTCGGCCGGGCCCTCGGCCTCGATATGCATGTCCGGGAACAGTTCGACCACGGTCCCCTCATCAGTAACCCGAATATCGATCTCGTCGACCGGCATGGATCACTTCTCCTTGGACACAATACAAGCCGCTGACTCGGCAGCCCGGATCACATCATCCATAGATCCCACTGGAATCTCAGCACATGCTGATTTGACCACGGCCGCATGATCCTCCGCCACACCTGTAATATTCACCAACTGTACATCCATTCCCGTAGCCTCGAGCCGGGCACGAACAGACTCCAATGTTTGCGAATCCTGGTTGTAAACAAAAACTTGAACGTCGGGCTCCTTCATTGCATCACCGGAGGCTTGAGCGAGGTCAACAGAGCAAAATTGACCATATTAAGTGGATCCGACATCCTCTCGTTCAAAACACGGAGCAGTATCAACGGAGCGTTATTGGGACTGAGCATCATACCAACTGAAGCCGCTAGAAACGACTCGAGAACATGCAATGGTATCTGCAATAGACCCCGAAGTGGACCGCCCATAATCGTCTGGTACGCAGTAAAGTCAGTACCGGGAAAGATCTGACTTGCCATCTGCTCATTAAGACCAGCCATATCAAGTCCCAATTACTCGGGCCGACTGTAAAAACTATCGCCCCGGATTATGGGATTGAAACAGTCCGCGTAGCAGAACTGACTTTCTCACTGTGTCAGATTCCCAGGAGTAACACTAATGGATGCAAGTGTGAGAGTCTCAGTGTCATACTGAAAGAATTCGTTGTCGGGAATTACGAGCGCGGTCAGAGCAAAAGGTGCCGAGAATGCGGCAGTGATCCTGACCGCTCCCTGATTGAAACGATCAGGAACTAAAACTCCCCGGCGGGTTTCCCCCGGACCTGTCACAACAACGGTAGGAAAACACCAGACATTTGTGACTTACCCCCGGCCCGGCCGGTGTCAGTAATTGAGAATCCAGGTGGCGTCGATCAATCCGAAACCATAATCGTTGTTCTGTTTCCTGCCACTACTCTGCCTGAAGATGGTCCTCACATCATCACCTGTTAGATCAGGCTTGGCCTGCTTCCAATTAGCCAGGATAGCGGCAACATGGGGACAGCCCATGGAGGTTCCCGCCAGCGTGGCAAATCCATCTGTAACCTTGTCGGTGAAACCATCTAACATGGAACCGATCGACACCCCGGAGAACAGCGTCTCTTTCGGGCGAGTTTCCGAGAGGGCACGGCCGCCACCAGGGGCCGCAATATCGGGCTTGATACGCCCGGCCTGGAGCGTGGGGCCTCGAGACGAGAAATAGGCCATCGCGCTATCAATGATGCCGTACGACCCCACAGAGATCGCTCCCTCGGCCACGGCCGGAACCCCCACCGTCTTCGGATCGGGACCGCTGTTACCATTAGCCACCACAATCAACACTTGTGGCTTCTCACGGGCATACATATTGATCTGCCTCACCATCGGATCGTTCTCTTCATCATCGCGACCATCAGAACCAAGCGACATTGAGATCACCTGAGAACCATCTTGAACAGCACCATCAATAGCGGCCATGATGTCAGAGGTGGCGCCAGTACCAATCCCATAACCCAGAACCTTCCACGACGTCATATTACAACCAGGGGCCCCGCCTGCCATCGGTAGACCGTTGACGGGATGGCGCATCGCTTTCCCCTTGATAGACGTGATGCACCATGTGTTGTGAATGAAGGCCATCCCCTGGCGACCAGCTAGATAGTTCTGCGTCCCAGTCGTAAAATCGTAAAAGTGACCATGATAGTCGAACTTCCTCACCTTGGGAGTATGGTGATCTCGCCCCGGCGCCCAATCTTCATTCGGCTCCTTTAGATGTAGATAAGGCCGGATCCGCTCGACCAATTGATGAGCCGTTGGACCAGACACCGAGACTGTATAGGTATTGTAGTTACCTTCTACCCAATATCCATTCAGCTCATGGCCTTTCGACGGCTTCTGCTCAGTCCAACCCGTACGGTATCCCATCATAGAAAGAAGAGAAACCAGGCCCTTTGCCAATTTTCTCGAGACAGTAACAATACGGATGCGCGGCCGATCCTTGTCAAAAGAACCGTCAGAGTCCACAATTCCAGCGATAAAAGCGTGTCTCGTTTCGGAATTAGCACCGAAGATTCTCTGCGGCACCTCAACCTTGTGACTCTTCTTCCCAACAGGCACCCCCATCTTTTCCATCTGATACCGCAGACTCTTGGAAACCTTGAATCCGCCGTCGGAATGACGAGAAACGATATGGCCCCTCTTCTGTAGATACTCTCGTAGAGAAGACGGATCCCTATCTCCATAGAAAATTAGGACTCCATCGCTAGCACGTTTGGGGAGATGCCCATCTCCGATACACAAACCAGTAAGATAAGCAAGATCAGGAGCGTCCCATCTCCCATCCAGTTCCTTTGGCCGCACAAAGATGTGATTACAATTCAGTTCATCAGCCCGCACGTACTTCGGCTTTCCATTTCGCCGGTCTCGAACCAAGAAAGGATGCCATGATGTAGTGATAAACTTCTGCGACCCATATTTGACCTCCACCACTTCTTCGTCAATGGGAATCTTGTGGACGCCCATAACCCGTGTCAGTTTGGTTCCTTCATCAAAGCCAATGGTGTAAATCGGCATCTCCGGCGTCACAGTCTCCCCCACGGAGGAAGACCGACTTCCATACATAGCGGACAGCCGATGATACAAAGAGTCGATCCGATCCAGTCCACCGGCAGAAGTCATCACCATCGCAT
>SDBV01009015.1_pt1 | contig 13334 bp, 9 predicted proteins | sample 2277081 | NCBI WGS metagenome assembly SDBV01 (sample SAMN10402039, study PRJNA504765) | marine sediment metagenome | isolation source: marine sediment core GS10_PC15, 223 cmbsf | place: Arctic Ocean: Southern Knipovich Ridge | collected 2010 | reverse complement strand
ATTATCATCGCCCTGGGCCTCTTCCGTTACGGTTTTGCGGCCCTTGAAACGGTTGCAGGATTCCTGGTGCAGCGCGGCAAAGTAAAGGGCAACTAAAGTGCCCTGTCTGCAAATCAAAATATAATGTGTCTACTTTGAATGAGAGATAACAGATGTTTCGTTTGATATCAATGGTGGCCATAGCGGCAACACCCGTGGCCTTTATTTTGCATTACCTCGTCGCGGGGCCGCGGCGAGCATATCCCAAAGGGCAAAAGCCAAGCGATAAAGCAAACGTTTCGCGCTTTGGTTTTTTTGAACGTCTCGTTCATGCCGTGACAATGATTGGGTTGGTCGTGTTGGCGGCCACGGGTTTCTGGTGCGTGATTGCTCTAAGCGGGCCATTGCACGGCTGCCTGTGGATCATTCACGTGGCTGCAGGAGCAGCCTTGGCGCTTGGAGTAATGTTCATGTCGCTTCTGTGGTCAAAAGACGCACGTTTCATGAAGCACGACTGGATATGGCTGCGCTACATGGGCGGATATCTTGGCGGCGACAGAACGGTGCCTGCCGCCCGCTTTAATGCCGGCCAGAAAGGTTTTTTCTGGAGCACGCTCATGCTGGGCGTGGTGTCGATACTGTCAGGCGTTGCTCGAATCTCGCCTGAATTCTGCCAGGAATTCCGCGACTTGGTTCTGCAAGCCCACCGTTACGGAACCCTTATGTTTGTATTATCGGTGCTCGTCCATTTATACTTAGCAACGTTAGCTAATCCGGGAACGGTCATGTCGATCATCACCGGAAAAGTCAGGCCTAAATGGGCCGCGCATCACCACCCGTTGTGGTGGGAGGAGATAAATAGAGCCGGCAAACGTTCAGGCAAATAATCCAGTCTTAAACGCTATTCATTTGTGGACCGCATGGGGTGTTTTCGAAGCCGTGCGACGCTGAGGAGAAATGCGGCCGCAATTTGGCAGGGGAATCCATAGCAAAAGAAAAGGAGAAACGGAAATGAGCCAAGAGAACGCGAACAATAATGCAGGGGGGCTTGCGGGGGTGAATTCCTCACGTTTGTTCTTTGGGAGCTGTCTGGCACTGATCTCTACATCAGTGGCATTCGGCGTGGTAACGTCGATGATGGGCGACTTCAAGACGGCCTTCGCATTAAGCAACACTGAAGCCGGACTCATAGGAGGTGCGGCCCTCTGGGGTTTCACAATTACGGTGTTCATATTCGGGCCACTGTGCGATGTTCTCGGTATGCGCCGTCTGATGTGGTTCTCGCTTGTGTGCCACTTAATTGGGCCCTTGCTGATGATATTTGCCAACGGCTTCCAAATGCTTTTCGCCGGTGCTTTGGTAATAGCCTTGGCAAACGGCACAGTTGAGGCAGTTTGCAATCCCTTGGTTACAACTATATTCCCGGACAAAAAGACACAGAAGCTCAACCAGTTTCATGTCTGGTTTCCGGGCGGTATAGTCATAGGCGGCCTGTTGGCTTTCTTTATGGACAAGCTTGGTGACGAATTCTGGGCCTCGATGCCGATGGAAAGCTGGCAGGCCAAACTTGCGCTTGTTCTTATACCCACAGTTCTTTACGGCATAATCTTCCTGGGCCAAAAGTTCCCGCCCACCGAACGCGTTCAGTCAGGTCTTTCCTTCGGCGACATGGCGCGGGCTACTCTTCTTCGCCCGCTTTTCCTAGTCCTTTTCGTCTGCATGGGCATAACCGCTACGCTTGAGTTAGGCCCGGGCCGATGGATGGGTGAGGTTATGAACTCCGCGATGGACTTTGCAGGCGATAATTCAGGCATACTCGTGCTGGTTTACGGCAGCGGTCTCATGGCGATATTGCGTTTCTTCGCCGGCCCTGTGGTTAACAAGCTGTCGCCGACGGGCCTATTGGTTTGCTCGGCCGTTCTGAGCGGGGTAGGGCTCTTCGCGCTTACGATGGTCTCGGGTCCAATGATCATAATTGCCGCTACGGTTTTCTACGTTGGCGTCTGCTACTTCTGGCCAACAATGCTGGGTGTGGCTGCCGAGCGCGTACCAAAAGGCGGCGCGATGGCAATGGGATTGCTTGGCGGCTGGGGAATGGCCGTTGTTGGCTTGGTGTCGGTCCCGATCATGGGTTTCATTACGGACGCCTACGGCCACGATGAACTGCCTCTTGAAGACACCACCGCTTGCATACAAGCCGGAACAACATTTATCGAAGAGTTGAAAGCCTCGGAAGATGCTGCTGACTTCAAGAATCTTGAAGAAGACTATGTTCTTGTGAAGGCCGTTAACGATGAGATTGCTTCGAGCGGAGAGATGCCAAAGGGCGACACCTCCAAAGCTCTGCGTACCATCGCAATGTACGCCGCCGATGAAGAACTCGGTGACACGGCTTCAGGCCTGATTGGCCCTGCTGACGAGTATGGTGGGATCTGGTCATTCCGCTGGATATCGGCCCTGTCGATAGTTCTGATCCTGGTCTTCGGTTGCATGTACATCAAAGACAGGGCAGCAGGCGGCTACAAGGCTGAAGACATAACAGCGTGATTATGTTTTAGGGCTTGCCCTTTTTCGCGTTGTAGAATAGAATAATCTTAGTAACATCGCCCGACACGGCCAGGCGCAGGCCGTGTCGGGTTATTGCCTGAATCATCTATTTCGTGTAGAAAGGGGTTTTGCATGACTGGGCACGGCGATCTTTCTCGACGCAGTTTCCTCAAGACATCCACGGCACTGAGTGCCGCTGTAGCATTTCCCGCAATAATCCCATCCTCGGCATTGGGCGCGGACGGCCATGTCGCGCCAAGCAATCGAATCGTCATGGGTGCAATAGGCACCGGTTCGCGCGGCACAGGCAACACGATGAACTTTGCCCAGCGGAAAGACGTTCAAATAGTTGCCGTGTGCGACGTGGACAAGGTCAACCTTGACGCCGCAAAAAAGAAGATCGACGGCAAATACAAGAACACCGATTGCCAAACATATTGCGACTACCGCGAATTGATTGGACGGGGAGACCTCGACGCAGTCACAATCGCAACGCCGGACCATTGGCACGCGCTATTGGCTGTAGCTGCCGCAAACGCCGGCTTGGACATATTCGGCGAAAAACCTTTGGCGCGTTCGATTAAAGAAGGCCGGGCAATTTGCGATGCCGTGCAGAAGCATGGCCGTATATGGCAAACAGGAAGCTGGCAGCGTTCAAAAGCGGAGTTCCGTTTCGCCTGCGAACTGGTCAGAAACGGCCGAATCGGAAAGGTGCGGCGCGCAGAAGTAGGTCTGCCAACAGGAAAAGCGACCGGCCTGGTGCCGGAACTGCCCGTTCCTGACACACTCGATTGGAATTCCTGGTTAGGCCCCGCTCCGTGGGCGCCGTATCGCGATTTTGCAGGTACGAGCGACCGGAGACGGCCTGGCGCGCGGTGCCATTGGAATTGGCGCTGGATACTTGATTATTCGGGCGGCCAATTGACCGATTGGGCCGGACACCACATCGATATAGCGCATTGGGGCCTTGGATTTGATCACACAGGCCCAGTTCAAATCGAAGGCAAAGGCGATTATCCAACGGACGGTTTATGGACCACGCCGATGACGTACAAGTTCAACTGTAAATATGCCAACGGCATTGATATGACGGTTGCAAACGACAAACAGGTTCAGCGCGGCGCCACTTGGTACGGCGACCAAGGCTGGATCCGGGTGAGCAGGGGTATACTCGAGGCCGAACCCAAAAGCTTGCTCGACGAAGTCATTGGTTCTGGCGAAATTCGCCTATATGAAAGCAACGATCACTACCAGAATTTCATCGATTGCGTAAAGACGCGCAAACAGACTATAACACCGGTCGAAGTTGCGCAGCGCTCGATAAGCGTAGGCCTGTTGGGCGAAATAGCGATGTTGACTGGCCGGAAAATCAAGTGGAATCCTGAGAAGGAAGAAATCCGGCGCGATCCGTCGGCAAGCGCACTTCTCGGCCGCTCGTATCGCGAGCCATGGCATTTGTAGTTTTTCAAGAGACAGTTTTTGATAAAGAAATACTGGCTAGGGAGAGAAAACGTGAAAGATTATAAGAGATTAATAGCTTGCGCAACGGTGGTTGTATTTTCTGTTTCATTGCTCGTATGCGGTTTGGCCCAGGCTGCCGGAAAACCGGTAAATCATCTTCCTCCAACGGAGGAAGAAATCAGCATGATCAAAGCCGCTCTGCCAACCAAGGCCTCGGCGCAACCCGCCAAACCACGCAAAGTGCTTCTCTTCTATCTCACGGAAGGTTTCTACCATAAGTGCATACCTATCGGTAACAAAGCGGTCGAGTTGCTCGGCGAAAAAACCGGCGCCTATGAAACCGTGACATGCAATGACATGGCCATATTCAGCAAAGAAAAGCTTGCGCAATTCGACGCCATCATTTTCAACAACACCACGAGACTTAAGTTCGAGAATCCCGAACAACGCAAAGCGCTTATCGACTTCGCCAAAAGCGGCAAAGGTATAATGGGCATTCACTCCGCAAGCGACAACTTCTACGATTGGGCTGAAGCGGCCGAAATGATTGGCGGACAATTTGACGGCCACCCGTGGACCTCCGGCGGAACGTGGGCAATTAAAATCAACGAACCCGGCCATATTCTTAATCGCGCATTTGGCGGCAAGGGTTTCATGATCAGCGACGAAATATATCAGTTGAAAGAACCTTACAGCCGCGACAAGTTGCGCGTTCTGGTTTCTCTGGACATGGACAACAAAGCTAACTATGAAGGCGTTAAGAGTGAGCCTAAACGCGAGGACAAGGACAACGCGATTTCGTGGATACACCGTTTCGGTGAAGGGCGCGTGTTCTATTGTTCCTTTGGCCATAACAACCACATTTTTTGGAACAAAATGATACTCCGCCACTATCTGGATGGGTTTCAATACGCCTTGGGCGACCTCGATGCAGACGATACAGTCAGCGCAAAGCTTCGCGAACAGCCAGTACCCGCCTTGTCGCAAGGAGGCGACGAATACAGCAGCATAATCGATTATGACTTCGGACAAAGCCGGCAACAACTCAGCAAGATCGAAGAACAAATCAGAACCGCCAATCCAAAAGAACGCAAGGAAATTGAAGCAAGACTTCTTCTAGCACTCGATTGCCCGGCCACAAAACCCGCTGGTAAACAGTTCGTATGCCGAATGCTTCGCAGAATCGGCACCGAAGAGTCCGTGTCCGTTTTGGCCGCTTTGCTGTACGACAAAGAGAACTCGCATATGGCAAGGTTCGCTCTCCAGCATATCCCATCCTCGAAAGCGGACGATGCGTTGCGCGAGGCGCTGGACAGCTTGGCCGGTGAATTGAAAATAGGCGTAATCTCCACCATTGGGCAACGAGGAGACGAAAAGGCCATTCCTGAACTGGCCAAACTCACTGCATGCGACACCGACAGCGACGAAAGCAAAGCCATGCCTTCGGCCGCAATATCCGCTTTGGGCACAATCGGCGGAGCAAATGCCGCACGGGCGCTCGGGGACATGGAGGTGTGCGGTTGCCTGGCGGGTGCGTGGAGCGAAGCGTATCTAAGATGCGCCGACGACTTATCCGACAGCGGGAAAAAGGCCGCGGCCGTTGATATCTACAAGAAGCTCTCGTCTGATAATAACGAAACGATGGTGCGCGTCGCCGCATACCGCGGACTCGTTCGAGCGGACTCGAGAAACGCGGCAAACACAATCATCGATATGTTGGAGAATAACAACGACGTTATTCGTAAAGCAGGCGGACAACTGATAGGTGAAAGTTCCGGCAGAAAATCAACTGACCGGGCGGTGACTGAGGCGGCTTCGGAAAAGCTGCCGAAACTAGGCCCGGAAATGCAGCTAATAGTGCTTGCCGCACTTGCGGACAGGGGAGACCCGGCTGCTGAACAAGCCGTGGCCAAGCTACTGGACAGCGGCAGCGAGTCGGTCCAAGTCGCCGCGGCCAAGGCATTGGCGGTACTGGGCGGCAAAGAGAGCATAGATGCACTTGCCAAAAAGGCCACCCAAGGCGGCGCGGCCGGCCAGGCCGCGTTCACCAGTTTAAGCATGCTTAATGGCAAGGGCGTGGACGCTGCGCTGATAGAGGTCCTCCAAACTGAAACGGGCGAAATCCAGGCCAAGATAACCGAAGCGCTCGGCTTGCGCATGCAGAAGGAGGCATTGCCGCTGATTATGGAAATTGCCGGGGGTGAAAACCGTTCCGCGAGAAAGGCTGCGTATAAATCGCTTGCTCTGATGGCCGGCCAAGATGAGTTCAACAATATAATCGCCCTGCTCTTGGCGAACGACAGCGCGGGCGAAAAACGCGAACTTCAAAAGGCACTCGGTGAGGTAGCGAAACGTCTTGACGACGTTGAGAAAGCCATACACTTCGTTGTCGACGTTATGGACCGTGCCGACAACAACGGCAAAATGAGTTTGATGAATACCGCCGCCCAACTCGGAGGAGACGAAGCGCTCAATGCCGTGTCGAGATACGTGAATAGCAAGGACGCGGACCTTGGAAAGGCCGCGATTCGTGCGCTGGGCGCGTGGTCTGACAGCTCGCCTGCCGAAACACTCTTAGGTATTGCCGAGGACGATCCCGACGACGTTCGCCAAGTGCTCGCCCTGCGAGGTTGTGTCAATGTTGCCACCCTGGCGGACAAAGGTGCCAGCGGCGAGACAGTCAAGATTCTTGATAGGGCCATCAAGGCGGCACGCCGCCCGGACGAAAAGAAGTTGGTGTTGGCCGCTTTGTCTGCAGTGCCAAGCCAGAGAGCCTTGAAAGTCGTCGAAGGTTATCTCGATGATGATCAGGTCAAGGTAGAAGCCAAGGGAGCTTACAATCAAATCAAGAAGTCACTCAACAGAAAATGATCAAGCGGGTATGAAATTGAATTAGGTTTTGGTGTAGAAGGGTAAGTTTTTCAGAAAGAGAGGGAGAATCATGGCAAGAAAAGTCACTTTGTTCACAGGACAGTGGGCGGACCTGCCCATTGTGAAACTGGCCGAAATGGCAAAAGATTTCGGATATGACGGCCTTGAGCTGGCGTGCTGGGGTGACCATTTCGATGTTGACCGTGCTGCGCAAGACAAAGACTACTGTGATAAGCATCGCGAGATGCTGCAAAAAAATGGTCTTGATTGTTGGGCCATTTCAAATCACCTGGCCGGCCAGTTGGTATGCGATCTCAACGATGATCGATCCGATGCCTTCGCACCGCCCGAACACGCAGGCGATCCGGAAGCTAAGCGCCAGTGGGCAATCGAAACCATGAAAAATACGGCACGCGCAGCGAAAAACTTGGGAGTCGGTGTTGTGAACGGTTTTACAGGTTCGTCCATTTGGCACTATCTGTATTCGTTCCCACCGGTTACGGACGAGATGATTGACGCCGGTTTCAAACACTTCGCGGATCTGTGGAACCCTATCCTGGACGTGTTCGACGAGTGCGGCGTGAAATTCGCGCTCGAAGTTCATCCGACCGAGATAGCTTTCGACATTATGACCGCAAAACGCGCACTCGAAGAAATCGGCAACCGCGAAGCGTTTGGATTCAACTTCGATCCGAGCCATCTCGAATGGCAAGGAATGGACCCGGCAAAATTCATCGAAGAATTCCCCGACAGGATTTACCACGTTCACATGAAAGACGCGGCGGTTACGATGGACGGAAGAACAGGTATCCTTTCTTCCCACCTCAATTTTGGACAAGCCAACCGCGGTTGGGATTTCAGGTCCTTGGGACGAGGCGACGTGGACTTCGAGGAAATAATCCGCGCGCTCAATCGCATAGGCTACACCGGACCGCTATCGGTCGAGTGGGAAGATTGCGGCATGGAACGCGAGCACGGCGCACGCGAAGCTTGCGACTTCGTGCGTGGCGTAGACTTCACACCGTCGAATATTGCTTTCGACGCTGCGTTTGACAAATAAACAAGTTGATTTGGTTATGGTTGTCTCGAAGAGGGATCCGCTTTGGCCGAATGGAAAAATGTTAGTAAATCGGTGTTCCGGTCAAAGTGGAAATAGAGAAAGGAACTGGCAATGGCTACGTTGAATAGAAATGTGAAGTGGGGACTCATCGGCGGCGGCCCGGGGGCCTTTATTGGCGACGTTCACCGCAAAGCCGCGCGCATGGATGGCGGAATCGAGCTTGTGGCGGGTTGTTTCGACATTAATCCCAGAAAATCCAAGCAAATGGGACGCGAACAAAACGTCGACCCGAAGCGCGTCTACACCAGCTACCAAACAATGATCGAGCGCGAGCTTAAACTACCCGTTGGCGAAAGAGTAGATTTCGTTTCGATTACAACGCCAAACAACTGGCATTTCCCGATTGCCAAGGACTTTCTCGAAGCGGGCTTCCACGTCTTGTGCGAAAAGCCTATGACGCTTAATGTGAAGGAAGCCAAAGAGCTCAAGGCAATTGTGAAAAAGACGCGCAAGGTCTTCGCCTTGAACCACAACTACACTGGCTATCCAATGGTCAAGCTTGCCAAAGACATGATCAAACAGGGCGACTTGGGCAAGGTCCGCAAGGTTATCTCCATATATCCGCAAGGCTGGCTGGCCAGAGAAGTTCACAACCAGCAAGCCGACTGGAGGGTCGATCCCAAACAAAGCGGTGCGGCAGGATGTATGGGCGACATTGGTTCCCACGCAGAGAACCTTGCCGAGTACGTCACAGGACTCAAGATTACTGAGATGTGCGCCGAGCTCACCAGTTTCGTGAAAGGCCGCAAACTTGACGACGACGGCAACGTGCTGTTGCGTTTCCAAAGAGGCGCGCGGGGCGTGTTGCATGCCAGCCAGATCTCCATCGGCGAAGAAAACGGACTGGCCATATGGGTGCATGGTGAGAGCGGAAGCCTCGAATGGCACCAGGAACACCCGAACTATCTGAACGTACACAGGCCGGATTCCCCTCTTGAAGTATGGCGGCGTGGAAACGATTATGTGGCAGCGAAAAGCGCGGCGGCCGCACGGGCGACCCGGTTGCCTGCGGGACATCCGGAGGCATTTCTGGAAGCATTTGCAAACACATACTGCAACGTCGCGGACACAATTCGCGCCAAGATTCTAAGGCAGAAACCGGATCCAATAGTCCTGGATTTCCCAACCGTTGACGACGGTCTGCGCGGAATGCAGTTCATAGAGACAGTAGTGAAGAGTTCTGCGTCCAAACAAAAGTGGACGAAGATGCCGAAGTAATTCGGACACATAATTGCTGCCGATGGGCCTGAAGGGCCGCAGGCCCATCGGTTTGAACAAAAATCAGACACATGAAGGGAGCGATGCAAATGAAACAGGATAGTTTTGTCTTCAAAACGGCGATTGTGTGCGCCTGTTTATGTGCGATGGTGAGCGGAACGGTTTCCGCCCAGGCTTCAGACTCCAAAAAGCAGGAAACATCCTCAAAGAGCGATCTGGTTCCGCTTGAACTTGAACTTCCAAAGTTCGTTCTCATAGGCACCGAGAAAGACATTAAATCAAACAACCTGGAGAAGAAGAGAAAAGGCAAACGTCCTCCGTTCATGGTACCCAAAGGCACAGTTAACCTTGCCCTTAAGAAAAGAGTGAGCGGTAGTGACGACTTCCCAATCATTGGTGAGATGGGCTATGTGACAGATGGAGACAAAGAAGGCACCCACGGAAGTTCCGTTGAATTCGGACCAGGCCTACAGCACGTTCAGATCGACCTCGAAAAAACCAGCAAAATTCACGCCGTGGTCATTTGGCACTTTTTCAGAAATACCTGCGCATTCAAGGACGTAGTTGTCCAGGTTTGCAACGACCCCGACTTCATAAAACCAACAACGATTTTTAATAACGATCACAACAATTCCGCAGGACTTGGAAGAGGCAAAGACAAAGAATACATTGAAAGCTACGAAGGTAGGATAATCAAAGCAGGTGGAGTGGAAGGCCGTTATGTGCGCTTGTACAGCAACGGTAGCACAGCCGACGACATTAACCACTACATCGAAGTGGAAGTATATGGAAAACCCGTGCCAAGGGATTCAAAGCAATTGGCACTAACAGAAACGGAACAGTAAAAGGAGCGAGGAAGAAATGAAGAGAATGTCTTATGTATTAAGCTTGGCGCTTGTAGGGATTTGTCTATTGGCAGCCACGGCAATGGCGGCGGGACCTGAATGGGAATCGCTTTTTGACGGTAAGAAAATCGAGGGTTTCACCCAATTGAACGGCACGGCTAAGTACACGGTCAAAGACGGCGCCATTGTGGGTACCACGGTACTTGGTTCGCCAAACAGCTTCCTGTGTACCGACAGGTTGTACGGCAACTTTATTCTGGAAGTCGAATTCAAAGTTAATCCTCAAATGAATTCCGGAATACAGATTAGGTCTGAAAGCCATCAGGCTCACAATAATGGCCGCGTACACGGCTATCAGGTCGAAATCGACCCTTCTATCAGCAAGACGACAGGGGACAACTTGCTCGACAATGGACAACCGGCCCCTGCTGATGAACCCCGTTCGTGGACGGGTGGAATCTATGGCGAAGGGAAGCGCGGCTGGCTTTATCCCCTGACGAAAAACGAGAAAGCGCGAAAGGCTTTTAAGCGGGGCGACGTGTGGAACCATCTGCGCGTTGAGGCTATCGACGATTCGATCAAGACATGGCTGAACGGAGTACCCGCAGCGGATTTGAAAGACTCGGAGACGCCTGTTGGATTCATCGCGCTGCAAGTCCACGGCACTAAGCACGAAGAACCAATGCAAATCGCATGGCGCAACATTCGCATCAAGGACCTCGACAAGGCGCCTGAGTACAAAGAAGACCCGTTCATGGGCAACTATGAATCCTCGAAGAAGTCCGGCCTTGTCGCCCAGGTACTCGCAAGAGGCTGGGGCAAATACCAGGCATTCTTTTACAAGGAATTTGACAAACGAGACGCGCCGGTGGCAGTGATGAACGGTAAAGTTGTGAAGGGTAAAGTTGTTCTCAGATCGGGCGAATGGCGAGCCGAAATCAGTGACGGAAAACTTATTGGCGCGAAAGAAGGCGATGCCCCGGTTACTCTTAACCTCAAGAAAGTGAAGCGCGTTTCGCCCACAATCGGTCTGAAACCCGAGCGTGGAGCAATCATACTTTTTGACGGAAATGACATGGACGAGTGGCGCACGGACAAAGGCGGCCAAGCCGGATGGAAGCTTATTGGCGATGGCGTCATGGAAGTTGCCCCAGGAAAAGGCTCGATCTTGACCAAAAGAAAATTCACCGACTACAAAATGCACGTTGAGTTCCGTACGCCCTATATGCCCAAGAGCAGCGGCCAGCATAGAGCCAACAGCGGCGTGTACCTCAGCGAGCGCTATGAAACCCAGATTCTGGACAGTTTTGCGCTAGAAGGGGCAATTAACGAATGCGGCGCACTCTATCGGGAGGTTCCGCCCGACGTGAACATGTGTTTTCCCCCCATGGATTGGCAGACATACGAAATCACCCTGCATGCCCCCAAGTTTGACGCGAGCGGCAAGAAAATGAATAATGCCCGGCTTACGATCGTCCATAACGGAGTGACAATACATGACGACCTGGATGTGCCGGCTGCTACAGGAAGCGCAAAGAAGAAAGGCGAGACGTCCGAACCGATGTCGATTCTTCTTCAGGATCATAAGAATCCCGCTCAGTTCCGCAACATATGGATTGTGGACCTCAGCAAATAGTTCAGCCGACAAAATCTGGCTATAAGGGCCGGAGTTTAGTATAATTGACACGAGCGTCCGATGACGCAAAACTGAGATTTGTTTAGAAGGAGTTTACCCAAAATGAAGACGTTAAAGATTTTCACATGCATGACTTTGCTTGCTTTTGCATTGTCCATTAGTGCGCCCGTTTTCGCACAAGGTTCCGATACCAAGAGTGAAGGTTCTGCCACAAAAGCTGAAGGTTCGGCTGCCAAAGGCGATATGGTGCCGCTCAAACTCAAGCTTCCGAAAAAAATGTTCGTAGGCACGCCGAAAAACATCAAATCGGACAACCTCGAGAAGCTCAGAAAAGGGCCTCGTCCACCGTTCATGGTACCCAAAGGAACCGTCAACCTTGCGCTCAAAAAGACGGTAACCGGCAGCGATGATTTTCCCATCATAGGCGAGTTGGATTTCGTTACGGATGGCGACAAAGAAGGTTCGGATGGAAGTTTCGTAGAATTTGGCCCTGGCGTACAACACGTACAAATCGACCTCGAAAAAGCAGGCGAGATTTACGCCATTGTTGTTTGGCACTATCATGCCAACGCCCGCGTGTACAAGGACATCGTGATTCAGGTTTCCGACGATCCCGATTTCATCAAACCCACCACTATATTCAACAACGACCACAACAATTCGGCCGGACTTGGAAAAGGCAAGGACAGGGAATACATTGAAGTCAACGACGGCAAACTAATCGATGCCAAAGGCGCAAAAGGACGCTATGTTCGTCTGTACAGCAACGGCAACACCTCCAACGAGATTAACCATTACATCGAAGTGGAAGTGTATGGCAAAGCTGCCAGCTAAGAACGATCTGAAACTGTAATGCAAGGTCCCCGCACTATGCGAAACGCCACGTTTGCGCTCCTTATTGTGGCAATAGCCGCGGGGGCCTTTGCATTTCGAATCCCGCGGCTTCAGCAGCGTCCAATGCACACCGATGAAGCCGTTCACGCGGTAAAATTCGGCGAATTTCTCGAAGACGGCACCTATGTCTACGACCCTCACGAGTACCATGGACCCACAATTTACTACTTTGCATTTCCCCTTGTCCGTTTGACCGGCGCAAAAACATTTGCTGAAATGAAAAACGAAGTGCCAATGCGCTTGGTGCCGGTCATATTCGGCACGGCCATAGTGCTGCTGCTTATCCTGACAGCCGATGGCTTAGGAAAATGGGCCAGCATTTGGGCAGGAATATTCGCCGCTGTTTCACACCCAATGGTGTTTTACAGCCGCTATTTCATACAAGAAACCCTACTTATCTTCTTCACCTTCGCGGCAATAGCGTGCGCCTGGCGATACACCCGCTCAAAAAAAATCGCATGGGCGCTTCTTGCGGGATTCTCCGTAGGCATGATGCAGTCAACAAAAGAAACGTGTGTGATAGCCTACGGCGCTATGATTGCCAGCGTTGTCTTGACCGTTCTTTGGAGTCGTTGCATCGACGGCGAAAAACCCGATTGGCGCGGCAAGATCAACGCACGCCATATAGTCGCAGGCGTTCTTGTTGCCGCGCTTGTTTCCATTGTGTGCATGACCACCTTTTTCACAAACATGCGCGGCGCACTGGATACAGTGTTGACATACGCACATTATTTCCAGCGAGCAACAACCGGCGACAGCAGCA
>SDBV01009014.1_pt1 | contig 13334 bp, 12 predicted proteins | sample 2277081 | NCBI WGS metagenome assembly SDBV01 (sample SAMN10402039, study PRJNA504765) | marine sediment metagenome | isolation source: marine sediment core GS10_PC15, 223 cmbsf | place: Arctic Ocean: Southern Knipovich Ridge | collected 2010 | reverse complement strand
CGAAGGATCGTTCGCTTACTTAAAAGAATTAGTTCGTGTTCACCGTGGCATCAAGCCAGACCTGAAACGCAAAATCATTAACTCTATCCTCCAAAAAAGCAATACGAAAAAGTAATTAAGCCCTTTATGTTTATCTGATTTCTTAAACCTGGACCTCAAAGACAACTTTAAGGATTCTAAATTACCTCAAGCTGGCCCTGAGGGTTCGTTATCCTTGCTTTCAGAAACATCAGAGGCGGTGGGGACTATATGCTTCAGTGTAAGCCCCTGTACTATAATGGAAAATACCACTATAACATAGGTCATGGAGATAATGAGATCGCGCTCCAGGCCGCGCGGAAGCGAGAGAGCAAGCGCAACAGAGATGCCTCCCCTGAGCCCTCCCCATGTGAGCACCCGCAGTATCCCTGGCGGGAAGCTCTTCCAGAAGCCCAGTATCGTGACAGGCACCGAGAGAGAGACGAACCTGCACAAAAGGGCCACGGGCACAGCAAGGATCCCCAGCAGCACGCGAGGCCCCGTAAGAGGCAGGGCCAGTATCTCAAGCCCTATAAGGACGAACAGCACCGAGTTTAGCACCTCGTCAAGGAGTTCCCAGAAGGTGTCCAGGTGCTCTCGTGTGCGGCTACTCATGGCAAGCCGCCTGCCCTTGTTTCCTATCATCAGGCCAGCCACCACCATCGCGATGGGGCCGGAGAGGTGGAGCTTAAGGGAGAGGGCATAGCCTCCCGTGACAAGGGCCAGCGTGATCAGAACCTCAACATCATAGCGGTCAATGCTCTTTAGAAGAAAAAATCCGCCCCAGCCAAGCATGAGGCCCATCACGAAGCCGCCAACGACCTCCCTTGCAAACAACACGGCAATGGCGGAGGGGGTGGGCTCATTGGCTCCGGTGACAAAACCCATGAGCACCACAAATACCACGACCCCTACCCCGTCGTTAAAGAGGCTCTCGCCGGTTATCTTTATCTTGTAGCTCTCAGGCGCGCCTGCATCTTTTAGAATGCCCAGCACGGCGATGGGGTCGGTTGGGGAGATCACCGCTCCAAAGAGCAGGCAGTAGATATATGCCATCTCCAGCCCGAACAGGGGAAGCAGAAGCCATGTCACGGTGCCCACCAGGAAGGTGGAGAGCATGACCCCTACAGTGGCGAATGAGCCTATCTTCCACTTGCGTGCAAGGAGTTCGTCCAGGTCCACGTGCAGGGCCCCGGCAAAGAGCAGAAAACTCAGCATCCCCACCATGAGCGTGAGGTTGAAATCAATATTCTGGACCACTTCCACAAGGCCATGCACAACAGGCAGGCCTGCTTTGCCAAGTGCGATAAGCACTAGCGAGGCCACAAGGGATATGGACAGTAGCCCTATGTTGCCGGGAAGCCCGATGAACCTGGCATTGACGTAGGCAAACAAAGCGGCAAGGCTCACCAGGACGGCTATCGTATTAAAGAGTTCCAAGCGCCTGTCCCCCTAATCCAGGGAATACTTCCTGTGGAGAGCAGGCACTATTGCCTCGTCCGCAAGCATGCGCTCTGTGATGGCGCTACTAAGGGAGGTGACAGCGCTTTTCTCGCCGTGCACGACGAATACCTTGCCGTGACGGCCCCCGTGGGCCAGCCAGTCCAGGAGAGTGTCCTTATCCGCATGAGAGGAGAAACCGCCGATGGTATGGATGTTGGCCTTTACCTTGTAGGTCTCGCCAAGGATGCTGACCTCCCGGGCCCCTTCCACGATCTCCCGGCCAAGGGTCCCTTTTGCCTGGAAACCGATGAAGACTATTGAGCACTCAGGGCGCGATATGTTCCTTTGCAGGTGCAGCCTGATGCGCCCGCCGTTGCACATGCCCGCCCCTGCGATGATGATCGCATTGTTCTTTGCATGGTTAATGCGCTTTGAGGCGGCCTGTGTCTTTGTAATCTGAAGGCCGGGGAAGTCGAAGGGGTCGGCGTGGGCGTTGAACAGCGCAAGCGCTTTCTCGTCAAAGCACTCGGGGTGTCGGCGCATTATGTTCGTAACACTTATGGCCATGGGAGAGTCCAGGAACACATCAGTGCGGGGCAGCTTTCCTGCCTCGTGGGACTCCCTGAAGACATACAGAAGCTCCTGAGCGCGCTCCACGGCAAATGAGGGGATGACCACGTTTCCTCCGGCCCTGAAGGTACTGTGTACGCAGTCCATAAGCTCCTCCACGGATTCCTCCATGCTCTTATGAATGCGGTCCCCGTATGTGCTCTCAATAACCACCACTTCGGCCTTCTTTGGATATGACGGGTCGCGGATGATGGGCTTGCCGGTGTTGCCAAGGTCGCCGGAGAAAAGCACCCTTGGGCCGCCTTTGGTATCCACCTCTATGAAAGAGGCCCCGAGGATATGGCCTGCGTCGCGGAAGGTGACCTTGACCGCGTCGTTGAGCTTAAGGGGCTTGTCGTACTTTGCGAAGGTCTCGAAATAACCCAGCGCGTCCAGGGCGTCGACCGTTGTGTAGAGCGGGTGCTTGGGCTTGTGTCCATCGCGCAGGTTCACCGGGCGCCAGTGCTCCACGTCTTCCTCCTGTATGCGGGCCGAGTCCAGAAGGATTATCTTTGCAATGTCATATGTGGCGTGCGTGCAGATGATCCTGCCCCTGAAACCCCTTTTTACGAGCAGGGGTATGCGGCCGCAGTGGTCAAGGTGTGCGTGTGAGAGCAGCAGGAAGTCGATTAGAGCAGGGTCAAAGCCGAAATCGCCCTGGTTTCGCGCACGCCACTGGTTATCGCCCTGAAAAAGCCCACAGTCCACAAGCAGGCTGAGCCCACCTGTCTCCAGAGTGTGGCAGGAGCCGGTGACCCCACCGACTGCACCGTGGAAAGAGAGTTCCATTGACATCTGAAATTATAACATGAGCCTTACATGGACAAGTTAAAGGGAGGGTGCCGAGTATGCAGGGGATGGCAAAGGAAATAGATGGAGATTACTGGCCGAGGAGCTTGTCCACCTTCTTGCGGGCCGCCTGTGCAAGTTTGTGGTCAGGGTATTGCTTGATAAGCGCCTTGTAGATGTTGATGGCGTCAGCTGTCTTGTCAAGCTGCTTTACATTGGTCTCGGCAATGGAGTTAAGGGCTATAACAGCCTCTTCGCGGTCCGGGTACTCGTCCACAATACGGCTTTCCACGGATATCTGTAGCTCATAGTTCTTCATTTTTAAAGAAGCGATCTTTGCAGAATCAACAAGGGCCTCAACAGCAGCGTCGTCGCCCTTGAACATGTCGGCCAGCCTGTTGAGGCTCTTGACAGCCTCGCCGTACTGCTTCTTGCTCTCCTGAAGGTCGGCCATGTAGAGGAAGGCTGCAAGGGCGGCCTTGTCTCCGGGGAACTTGGTCACTATGGCTTCAAGGCTCATGACCGCGCCATCGGTGCTCTTGAGCTTCTTGTCGTAGAGCTCCGCAGCCCTCTGGTAAGAGGTCAGAGTCTGCTCACCGTCGGGGTAATCCGTCACGAGCACCTCATAGGTCTGCACGGCTTTTTCATATTCCTTGAGGCTCGTCTCGTAGACATTGGCCAGGTCGAAAAGTACCGGGGAGCGCATCGCGCTGTCAGGGTAGAGCTTTATGAACCAGGTGAGAGTGAATGCCTGGGAATCATAATCCTTATTGGTAGCGTGTCCTTCCGCCTTGAAGCGAAGTGCTGTCTCCGCAAACTCGTGGCGGGGGTAACGGCCCAGGAACTCATCGTATTCCACCATGAGGAAGGGCAGGTATTTCGAGTCTTTGTACTCGTGGAGCATCTCCAGGGCCTCGGCATAACGGTCAGGCCACTGGGACTTGCTCGTGCCCTTGGTGAGCCCCTTGTCGTATTTCAGGGCCTTCTTGAGCTTTCCGGTAAACAGACCCCTGATGCCTGTGACGGCACCCGCGGCAAAATCACCATCCGGGTATTCAAAGAGAAGTTTTGCAAGGGCAACGAACCTTGCCTCATAGAGCTTGTTCATCCCGTAGAGTTCGGCTTTCAGGAAAAGGGCCTCAGCCGCAACAGGAAGCTCGCGGTACATGCCCATGAAAATTTCAGTCTCATTTATGAGGTTGGCAACATAATCCTTGTCAACGCTCTTTGCCTTCTTTAGTAAGGCCACCTCGTCGCGGAGAACTGCAAGGATGGCGGATGCGTTTGAATCCCTGTCAGCGGCAAGCAGGGCCGCGTTGGACTCCAGTGAGATCAGATCCGGACATGTCGGAGGCGGTGGACAGGACGGGCATTCGGGAACGGGCTCCGGCTCCGGGCATATAACAGGCTCGGGCTCCTCGCATATGACAGGCTCCGGGCATACGACAGGCTCGGGCTCCTCAGATACAGAGGATGCCGGCTCCTCAGCCGCTGGCGCTTCAGCCACATGTTCTTCAGCGATTGCAAAAGGAGAAAATGCAAAAACGAACACTATCGCCACAAGAAAAAGAATTATTATCTGAGATTTTTTCATTAAGAAGGATTATAACAAATTAAATATCAAAAAGGAACCCTTTGCCCGGAAAGGTTTTTTTCGTGATCCGGCATCCCCTGATAAAACGCGTGGGGATGTATCAGGCCTGGACAGGTGGCCTTGAAGGCAGATTTTACAGGAAACAGAGGTCAGGCCTGTTTATCGTTATCTATTACCGTAGGCTTTTTGGGAGGCCGGATGTACCTGACCACCAGCATGAAAACTATTATGACAGAGAACCAGAAAAGCCCTGAAAGGGCCACCCCGGCCCAGCCTACTCCGAAAACGGATTCTGCTTCCGAGGCCACCGCCCCTGCCTATGGACAGGGAGAGCGACGAGATAAAAGACGTGCCTGGCATACTCCACCTCCAAGCTTTCTCTCCCCTTAAGTACACAGTAGCACCTGCGGCAGAGCATGGCAAGAAAAATGTAAGCCAGGCCTTTTTGTGTCAGCGGGGGGTTTGCATGATCTATAATTAACTCCAACAAGTGAGATGTAACCATATCCATGGCACTGATAAACCTGCGGAGGTGGGGATTGGGCACAAGCATCGCTCTCATATTACTTTCAGGCCTTTTGGCCGACTACCTGTTCAGGCAGATCCGCCTGCCAGGGCTTCTGGGCATGCTCCTTGTGGGCATTGTTACCGGCCCATATGTACTGGACATCCTGGACCCCGCGCTCATGGAGGTCTCCGCGGATTTCCGCCTGATAGCGCTGATAGTGATCCTGCTGCGCGCGGGGCTTGAGACCAGGCGCGACACTCTCAACCGTGTGGGCAAGACCGTGCTGGTCATGAGCACACTGCCCGCAGTGGCCGAAGGCGTGGCCGTAATGCTCATTGCACCCGCACTTCTTGGGATAACCACCTTGGAGGCCGCGATACTGGGCTCCATTCTGGCCGCTGTCTCTCCTGCCGTGGTGGTGCCGTACATGATCCGATATATAGAGGAGCGCAGGGGCACGCAAAAGGGGATTCCCACGATGATACTTGCGGCCTCAAGCGTGGACGACGTGTTCGTCATTGTCGTTTTTTCAGCCCTTATGGGCATGTACGCAGGTGCTGCCGGAAGCGTCTGGCTCAAGCTGCTTGAGGTGCCTGTGGCAATAGGGCTTGGAATAATAGTCGGTGGTTTCACCGGGTATGCGCTCCACAGGGTGTTCCAGAGATTCGGCCCGAGGGCAACGAAGAAGACCATGATAGTGATCGGCGTGGCCCTGTTCCTTGTCTGGCTTGAGGAGCTACTGAAACCCATTGCACCTTTGTCCGCACTTCTGGGAATAATGACCGTGGGGTTCGTCCTGCTTGAGCTGAGGGAGCCCGTTGCGCACCAGATATCGCAGAAGCTCGCAAAGGTCTGGGTCATGGCCGAGATACTGCTTTTTGTGCTGGTTGGCGCACAGGTGAACATCCATGTGGCATGGGAGGCGGGGGCTGCGGGACTTGTTGTCATAGCCTTAGGGCTTGTTGCAAGAAGCGCGGGAACTTGGTTAAGCGTTCAGGGGGCCGGGTTTAATCTCAAGGAGCAGATGTTCTGCATTGTGGCCTATATTCCGAAGGCAACGGTTCAGGCCGCAATCGGCGCGATTCCGCTTGCGGCCGGAGTTCCAGGGGGCGAGGTGATACTTGCGGTGGCCGTGCTGTCCATAATAGTCACCGCGCCTCTTGGGGCTGTTGCAATAGAGGCAACTGGCAAACGCTGGCTTGAGAAATCTTAATGAAACAAGGATGTACCTCTGTTTATTTCTACCGGATTAATTTATGGTGATTTTGTATATATTGGTCGGATGGTTTCCATCATAAGACAACATTTCAAACCCTAGAATAGTTGAACTATCAAGCTCAAGCATTTTATCAAAGAGATATCCTGTAATTCCTGATTCTGTAAATGTGCTGCCATCGTTATTAGAAATGTACAATTGAGCACCATTAAGTATTGATGAAGTAGATGCTATGATTGTATTTGAAACTTTTATTCCGCTATGTACAAAGACTTCTTCGACAACTGCTTGTGACAAATACTGCGTTGACGAATAATCAGTCGATTCCCATGTTTTGAATCTTCCACCTATTACAAGCAACGAACCATCATTTCTCACGACTGCGGCTCTTGGCCGTTGCATTAAATCAGCCAATCCAAGCAGGTTGCTGGAAAATGACAGGGTGTCATGATGTGCTATCGATATTTCTGTTTGGCTTGGGCCTCCTGAACAGCACCCAACAACAATATGTTTTGAAGGGGTTACTGCTAAAAGTGAGGTGTAATTATTTGCAACATTTGATATAGTGCTCCATGTGGCCCCATCATCGTCCGAATAATGCAGGGCAGTGGACGCAATAATATATATCCTGTTAGCAATTGAAGAGAATTTTGCACCAGAGCCACCAATTCCTGGGGTATTACTAAGAGCAATCCAAGAAACCTCATCATTAGAAGAATACATATTCCCAGCGTTTGTTCCTGCGAATATTTTTCCAGAAGCCAACTGCGTAATTCCCATCACCGGGTCACCTGAACCACCAGAGCCCAATGTGGCTAGCAAATTCCACGTATCGCCATTGTTAGTTGAGCGATAAATGACAGCATTGGACGACGTTGCACCACCTAATAAGATATCACCATTTGAAAGCTTAATTGATGGTCCAAGATGTATTAGTTCTGGTATATTTGCACTCTGAATAACTGTAAGAGGTGCAGTGTCACCGCTATCAGTATCTGTAGGGTTATCACCACCACCGCAAGAGATGGTGACAAGTAGGAAAAATAATAAAAGTAATGGGGCCACACCCCATTTTCCTACAGACTGTTTTTCTAACATGTTTCTCATATCACGGCTATTATGCCGCGGAGTGGGCATATAAGTAAAGAAAATACTATTAAAGCAGGTGAGTGAAATAAAAAAGGCCGCCCCTGCATCAGGCGGCCTTGAATAACCTTGTCTATCAGTTCAATCTAAGCTGAGGGCTCTTTTTCCAGCTCAAAGGCATCGTGGAGCACACGAACCGCAAGCTCGGTGAATTTGTCCTCTATTACGCAGGAGATCTTTATCTCTGACGTACTTATCATCATTATATTTATCTTGTTGTCGGCAAGGGCCTTGAACATGGCTGCGGCTACACCGGAATGGCTCCTCATGCCAACGCCCACGATGGAGACCTTCGCTATGTCCTCCACCAGGTTGGCATCCATGGCCCCGTGCTCGCTGGCAAACCCCTGAGAAACACTAAGCGCCCTTGCGCTCTCAGAGCCGGGCACCGTAAAGGAGAGGTCCGTGGCCTTGCCGTCGGGGCTCACGTTCTGCACGATCATGTCCACGTTTATGTTGTCTTCAGCCACGGCCTGAAAGAGCATGGCCGCAAGGCCCGGCTTGTCAGGCACGCCGTGTATTGTCACCTTTGACTGGTTCCTGTCGTAAGTAACTCCTGAAACAGCTACCTTCTCCATCTCGTCGTCCTCCTTGACCACCAGCGTGCCGGGGTTGTCGTTAAAGCTCGAACGCACCAAAAGAGGCACGTTGTGGTTCTTGGCAAACTCAACTGAACGCGAATAAAGCACCTTTGCTCCAAGGCTGGCAAGCTCAAGCATCTCGTCATAGCAGATCCTGTCGATCTTCCTTGCGCCGGGGACCATATTGGGGTCAGTGGTGTAGACACCGTCCACGTCCGAGTATATCTCGCATATATCGGCCCCGATTGCATGGGCCACAGCAACAGCGGTGAGGTCAGAGCCCCCGCGCCCCAGCGTGGTGACCTCCATGTCCTCGGTAACGCCCTGGAACCCGGCCACTACGGCCACATAGCCCGCCTCAAGCGATCTCTTCAGTTTGTCGGCACTTATGCTCTCTATGCGCGCATTGGTGTGGTCCGTGTTGGTCACGATACCCACCTGCCTGCCAGTAAAGCTCCGTGCCTTTACACCGAGGGACTGGATTGCCATGGCGGTAAGGGCCGCGCTCACTCTTTCGCCGGAGGAGAGCATGAGGTCCATCTCTCGGTCGTCGGGAGTATCGGTAACCTTAGCGGCAAGGTCCAGTAACCCGTCGGTCTGTCCGCTCATGGCGGAGACCACCACGACAATGCCATGGCCTTCATCCACTTTGCGCTTTACGCGCGCGGCCACAGCCTTTATCCGCTCGATGGTGCCAACCGAGGTGCCGCCGTATTTCTGTACTATCAGCAAGTTCCCTCCGCGTGGTCTATGAGATCTGCTTCATTATAAAGAAGTCCATAAGCTTGTATCCATCAGGGAATTCGTATATGCCCTTTTCTCCGGCAATGGACTCGTCAAAGGCGACTTCGAGATCAGCATGGCGCACGTCCGTGCTGTCATAAAGCACAAAGGGCACTGGCTCGTCAGTGTGGGTCCTGAGCTCCAGTGGGGTCGCGTGGTCCGGCAGCAGGAGCACGCGGTGGTCGCCGTACTTCCTGAGCCCTCTTACGACGGGGCCCACCACATGCAGGTCAAAATCCTCGATGGCCTTGATCTTGTCGTGCTGGTTGCCCATATGCCCGGCCTCGTCAGGCGCTTCGACGTGTATCAAGACGAAATCGCGCTCCTTGAGCGAATCAAGGGCGTACCGGGCCTTGCCCTCGTAGTTCGTGTCAAGATATCCGGTTGCCCCCGGCACGTCGATGGAGGCAAGCCCCGCGCATATGCCAAGGCCCTTTATGAGGTCAACAGCAGAGACCACCGAGCCCTCGATATTGTATCTGTCCATGAAGGGCACGAAGGCGGGCTTCTTCCCCTGCCCCCAGAGCCAGATGCTGTTTGCGGGGTTCTTGCCCTCGCTTATCCGCTGGCGGTTCACAGGGTGCCTCTGGAGCACCTCCATGGACTCACGCATCACGGAGTTCAAGAACTTGCTGCCAGCGCCCTTAGGCAGGTGGGCGGAGATGTCCTTGCCTATGATGTCATGGGGAGGCGTGCACCTGGCCGCTACCTCTCCATCGCTCCATACCATCAGGTGCCTGTAGCTCACGCCGGGGTGGAACTTCACTCCCTTTTTCACTATCTTCTTGTCCAGGACGTCTATCAGGGCATGGGCCTCGTCAGTGGTAATATGGCCCGCGCTGTAGTCCTCCATCACTGCGCCCTTTTGCTCCTTGCTGAAACGCAGGGTAACAAAGTTGCAGCGGTAGGCTATATCGTCAGGGGCGAGCTCAACGCCCATGCTTGCGGCCTCAAGTGGAGAGCGCCCGGAATAGAACTGTCCGGGGTCGTATCCAAGGATGCTCATATTGGCCACGTCGCTTCCCGCTTCAAACCCCTTGGGTATTGTGCTTATGGTGCCGCGGATGCCTGAGGAGGCAAGCTGGTCCATGTTCGGGGTAAAGGCTGTCTGAAGGGGGGTGCGGCCACCGAGGGCGCGCATTGGATGGTCAGCCATCCCGTCTCCCACGAGGACAACGTATTTCATTGGCTGTTATTTATCCGCAGGGTCCGCTGGATGAGTTCCTCCACGGATGCAACGTCCTTCATCTTGATCGGCTTCTTCGTGACCTCGAACACCGTGTCCGGGTCCTTCAGACCATGGCCTGTAAGCGTGCAGACCACTGTGTCGCCATCCTTGAAAAAACCTTCCTTATGGAGTTTTCTCACCCCTGCAAGGGAGGCGGCACTTGCGGGCTCACAGAATATTCCCTCTCGCTCGGCTATGAGCTTATAGGCCGAGAGTATCTCATCGTCCGTAACAGCGTCTATGCGCCCCCCGGATTCGTCACGGGCCGCCACTGCCCCGTCCCAGCTTGCGGGGTTGCCGATACTGATGGCAGTGGCAATGGTCTCGGGGTCCTTGACAGGCTCCCCTTTTACCAAAGGCGCGGCGCCTGCGGCCTGAAAACCAAGCATGCAGGGAAGCACAGATATCCGACCCACCTCTTTGTATTGTTTATATCCGTCCCAGTACGCGGTGATATTGCCCGCATTGCCCACAGGAAGGGCATGGTATACAGGGGCGGAGCCAAGCTGGTCGCAGACCTCGAAGGCGGCCGTCTTCTGCCCCTCGATGCGATATGGATTTATGGAGTTCACTAATGTAATGGGGAATTTCTCTACGATGCTCTTTACAATACCCAGGGCGTCGTCGAAATTGCCGTCAAGCTGTATTACCGTTGCATCGTGCATCAGAGCCTGAGAGAGCTTGCCAAGGGCGATCTTGCCCTCGGGGATGACCACTATGCACCTGAGGCCCGCCCTTGCGGCATATGCAGATGCAGAGGCTGATGTGTTTCCGGTGGACGCACAGATAACGGCACTCGCGCCGTCCTCCATGGCCTTGACCATGGCCATTGCCATGCCGCGGTCCTTGAAACTGCCGGTGGGGTTTGCGCCCTCGAATTTAAAGAACAGCCTGAGCCCCCCAAGCTCTTCGCCCGGGAGGTTTCTGGCCTCTATAAGAGGAGTGTTCCCCTCATTAAGCGACATGTCAGGGGTTTTATCGGTAACGGGCAGGTAGTCCGCATACTCCCGGACTATGCCCTTCCACATCCCGCTACTCAAGTACGTCGCCCTCCACTAGCTCCACCTCTACGCCCCTGTTCCTCAGGCTCTTTATGCCTTTTTCGAGGTTCGACTCCGTGCCCTCGAGCTCAAGTATCATCTCTCCAAAGGTCTCGGTCACGCGAGCCCTTCTGATGTTGGGCATGATATCGTACTTCTTGGCCATCTTGAAGATGACCGGCTCCTTGATGCGCTCCTGGGGAAACGTCAGCTTCACACGCTTTTTCATTTCTCACAGACCTCCCGGATACTCATGATAACAATATTTTCCCTGTCCGGACGCTATTAGCCACCAGCAATTGCAGGCACGATGGAGACCTCGTCACCGTCCTTGACCTCGGTCAACTCGGCCTTGAGGAACCGGATGTCTTCCTCGTTGAGGTATATGTTCACGAAACGCCTGATCTTGCCGCCCTCGCTTAACCTCTCGCCGATGCCGGGGTGTTTTTCCTCCAGAAAGTTCACCAGGGCTATGATCGACCCGGGCGTACCCTCCACCTCGTCCTTGCCCCCGGTGAGGCTCTGAAGCGGGGTGGGGATCCTTACTGTTACTGCCATTTGCCTGCCCTCCTATTTTGACTCTATTTTCTTTAATACTTTCTCGAACGCTACGAACCTGGGCTCGATATGGTATTCCTCGTCCATATGGCCAAGCAGGGCCTCCTGGGTCTTGAGCCCGTTGCCTGTTATGCATATCACAGTGGACTCGTCCTTATTGATCCTGCCCTGGCCAATGAGCTTCATCGTGGCGGCCAGCGTCACGCCTCCGGCGGTCTCGGCAAATATCCCCTCAGTCTCCGCAAGAAGCTTCATCGCATCGATTATCTCCTGGTCGGTCACGTCCTCGCCCCAGCCGCCGGACTCCTTCACGGCCTGATATGCGTAAACGCCGTCAGCCGGGTTGCCTATGGCGAGGCTCTTGGCCACGGTGTCGGGCTTCACCGGCCTGATGACGTCCGTGTCGTTCTTTATGGCCTCCGCGATGGGGCCGCAGCCTTCGGCCTGGGCAGCAAACACTTTCGTCTGGACCTCTCCTAAAAGCCCTATCTTCTGGAACTCGTTTAGGCTCTTCCATATCTTGGTTAGCAGGCTGCCGCTGGCGCATGGCACAACCACGTTGTCAGGGGCGCGCCACCCAAGCTGTTCAACGATCTCATAGCCATGGGTCTTTGAGCCCTCAGCATAGAAGGGCCGGATGTTTATGTTCACGAATGCCCAATTGTACTTGTTGGCTATCTCGCTACAGAGGCGGTTGACGTCGTCGTAGCTGCCGTCCACCGCTATGAGGTTTGGATTGTACACAAGCGAGGCCGTGATCTTGCTTTTCTCCAAGGTGGAGGGGATGAATATGAAGCGCTTGAAACCCGCGCGCGCCCCATGTGCAGCGACCGAATGGGCCAGGTTGCCCGTGGAGGCGCAGGCCACAGTGTCAAAACCGAACTCCTTTGCCTTTGTAAGGGCCACGGCCACGACCCTGTCCTTGAAAGAAAGCGTGGGGTGCACCACCGTATCGTCCTTGAGATAGAGTTCCTTTATCCCAAGGTGGCGAGCAAGTTTGTCAGCCTTCACAAGGGGCGTAAACCCCGAGGTGAGGCCCACCTGGGGCTCCCCGTCTATGGGCATAAGTTCCTTATACCGCCAGAGGCTCGTGGGGCGGCTTTCTATCTTTTTTCTGGTTAACACCTTCTTTATTTTCGGATAGTCGTATGCGACCTCCAATGGGCCGAAGCAGAACTCGCACACGTAGATCGGTGCTACTTCGTATTCCCTGCCGCACTCGCGGCATTTCAGCCCTAAAACATGACCCATTTCTGCCTCCAGGGGATTATCCCCTTGTTTATTGAACTATTTTGTTAAGTTATTATTTTACTTTAAACGGCTTATCTATCGCAATTGAAGGTGAAAACCATTCAAACATACAAGGCCGCCCTCGGTGCGTTGGCACGTCGGCACGAGTCGCTCACGACAGGCACCCATGACAGTTGCTCACGCCCCCACTCCCCAGGGGATACTTCTCGGTACTAGTCGCTCACGACCTGCTAGTCGTCGCGACTCCGGTACGGGCAGGCACTCACGCGGACTTGTTTGTGTTTATCAACTAATCAATAATGAAAAACATCATTTATCTTAAGTGGGGTAGTTCCCACCCCCACTCCCCAGGGGGTACTTCTTTGCTTGCCCAAAGAAGTACCCAAGAAAGTGCAGTTCTACTTTTCCTTAAGATCATGATGCCGGATGCGCGCGCATTATCTGTACTAACCAGACTGGTACGACGAACCCGCTCTCCGAGTCTACCCTTTATCTGAAGCCATATTGCTCTGGAGTTCACGTATGGGCGCGCAAAACGGAAGAAGAGGGTGCCCGTGGCACCACCGGCCC
>SDBV01009013.1_pt1 | contig 13335 bp, 11 predicted proteins | sample 2277081 | NCBI WGS metagenome assembly SDBV01 (sample SAMN10402039, study PRJNA504765) | marine sediment metagenome | isolation source: marine sediment core GS10_PC15, 223 cmbsf | place: Arctic Ocean: Southern Knipovich Ridge | collected 2010 | reverse complement strand
GGTCAAAGCTCCTGCGGTTAACCCTGCCACGCAGTTTATAATTTCAATAAACACTTCAACCGGTGACAATAGATTGTTGTGCGGCACCCCAGCCGGTACTGCCACGCTCAGTTTGGGTGACACCGCATGGCATGATACGACAGCGGCGGTGATCGATAACACATGGCACCACATCGCATATGTTCTTGAAGACAGTTCTGATACGATTACTGTTTACGTCGACGGCATTGAGGCCCTGAGCTTTACATCTACGGTCTCTGTTGCTGCTACTGATTTACTTTCGCTCGGGCAGGAGTACGATCCGCCGATGACACCCGGCGATTTTTACAGCGGCCTGCTCGATGACGTCAGGATCTATGACAGAGCCTTAACTGAATCGGAAATCGCGACCCTCGCTCAATAAACATAGTTGTTACCGGATAGGCTGACTTCTTTGGGCGATGAGGGTTTATTGTTCTATGATATGTAAATAAATATAGAGTTAGGGGGATTTTGGCCGATATTTACACCACTTGACAATGGTCTTTGAAATTGGTATAAAGCCAAGCTTATTCAGTTAAGCCGGAAAGCTTTCAGCACCGTTTGGGTTTTCGGCAAATGACAAATGAACGTAAGGTCATGTCAATAAAGAGCTGGAGGATTGACCGAGCGGCTTATGGTGGCGGTCTTGAAAACCGTTGTGCGGCGACGTACCGGGGGTTCGAATCCCTCATCCTCCGTTATTAAGGCTTTTGCCCTTATGTTTAAGGGCGAAGGCCTTTTTTATTTAGAGGGGTGAGAACACCCTATGGGCGAAAAAAAAGCCCGGCCGGAATCCATCCAGCCGGGCTGTAAACTGCCTGTATCGAAACCTACTCTTTCGTGTTGCCGTTGGCTTCCTTGTCAGTGGTTTCCTTATCAGTGGCTTCCTTATCAGTGACTTCCTTGTCAGTGGTTTCCTTATCAGTGACTTCCTTGTCAGTGGCTTCCTTGTCAGTGGTTTCCTTATCAGTGACTTCCTTATCAGTGGCTTTCTTATCAGTGGCTTCCTTATCAGTGGCTTCCTTCTTGCCGCCGGCTGCTTTCTCACGCTGTATGGCGTCGTATATCTCTTTGCGATGAACAGATATGCTGCGCGGTGCGTTGATGCCCAAACGAACTTTGTCGCCGCGAACGTCTACGATCGTGACCTCCACATCGTCGCCGATTATAATTGACTCATCTTTTTGTCTACTTAAGACCAACATTGATTCACTCCTTTAACACTTGTTGGTCGGCTAAACATTAGCCTGACTTAACCAAAAACTGTCGCTATCTCACTTTTATATACGTAAACGCATAAGTTCAAGGTTCAGAAAATATTAAAATCAGCACCAGATAAGGCATTTATCACTGGTGTACATATATATAATCGGCTTTTTGGGGTACGATTAGCAGTGATTTTTCATCTTTTTTAAAAAACATTACAAATTATAGGACGCAGATCATCTAAGGTTTGGAAATATAAAAGGTTACGATTGAGAATGTTCATGGTGTTCATGGCTGTGCTTTTGCCAAAAATCAAGCTTAATTGACATCCAAAAGCCGCTTATTGCACCTAAAAACGCGAAAGAGACCATCTGGACGGGCAAAATCGCACAGATAGCACGCGTATAGAACGCAGCGGGCCAATGTTCGATCATGTGACCGAGCACGTCTTGCCTGGTATATGCGGTTAGTGCAAACACCAGCACCAGTACCGAGGCTGCTGCGGGGTATCGATAATCAACATTGAAGAATTTCTTGGCAATGAATGCGCCTAATGCGAACGCTACGAATACCGCAAACCCGATCTGGCCGGCGCCGGGCTGGCCGGTCACTGCGTCAAGTTTGCTGTCGAACATCTTTACATCGCGAGCGAGAAGGCCTATGACCAATATGGCGGTAACGCCGGCTGCGATGATCGATGCGATAATGTTGAGGAGCTTTTTATCGTTATCGAGCGAGTATTGGGAGCCGGGTTTGCCTTTTGAGAATTTCATCGCGGCATATACGCCTGCAAAGCCCGCGGCGATGACCAACAGCCAGAACAATCCTTCCCACCTTAGCGTCGAATAGAGCGCCTGGCGTCCTGGGAGGGTATTGTTAAGACGTATCAGTGATGTCATATCTCCGCCTCGGCATGCTATGGCGGCGATGCCTGTCGGGACTGCGATAGGTGCGATCTCATATCCAAAGGGGTAGCTGATAAAAAATGCTGCTGCGCCGATGAAGAAGGCGAGGATGACGATAAGAGCCATTGCAACGATGTCTATGCCGCCGCCGTATAGAGTTACCGCAGCCAGCGGGTCGGGAGGGGATACCAGGGGCCATGCGAAGAAGCCTAAAACCAAAATACCCAACGCCATCACCGCTGCGATCCTGAGCCTGTTTATGATCGATAGTTCCATCTGTTGCCTTTCCTTAACAGCGTAAGAGATTAACAGCAAGCTGGTTGGCAGTCAAGGTAATTAATATTCCGCAAAATTGGCACTTCTGCACCATTTTAGCACCGGTTCACACCACTATTTCCCCGGTTCCACCGGAGTTTTTTGAAGATAAAAGTGCTTGATTAAAAGATGAAACCGATATAGTATTTGCACGGACCAACATTGAAAGACTAATAAGATTTGAAAATAATTGAATAAGGCTTATACTTACGAGCTATGGCAAAGAAAACTACATCCAGTTCTAAAAAAGTCACCACGGTCAAAAAGACGTCAGCTAAGAAAACTGTGAAAGTCAAAGCTAAAGCTTCTAAGCCGTCAGCATTGATCGATACGCGGGTCATTTATTGCGGCGACAACCTTGAACAATTGAAAAAGCTGCCCGAAAACAGCGTTGACCTTATCTATATTGACCCGCCTTTCAACTCCAATCGCAACTATGAGGTCTTCTGGGGCGAGACAAAGGAAAAACGGGCGTTTAATGACCGCCACGCATCGACACAGGCCTATATCGAATTCATGCGGCCCCGCTGTATTGAACTTCACAGAGTACTAAAGAAAACCGGTTCGTTTTACTTTCACTGCGACTGGCACGCTTCACACTATGTCAAGATCATGCTCGACCAGATATTCAGCGAAAATAGCTTTAAGAACGAAATTATATGGCAACGTACCAACTCTCATAACGATGCGGGGCAATATGGCCGAATACACGATACTATCTTTTTCTATACTAAAAGTGAAAAGTACGCATGGCACACTATTTCTGTAGGATATGATGAAGCTCAATTAAAACGATACAAGAAAGATGAGAACGGACGACTTTACACAGGGCAGGATTTAACCGCATCTCGGCCAAACAGTGATTCTGGGAAATTTGAATGGCGAGGAACAATGCCGTCACAAAGCCGCGGATGGGGGTATACGCTTGAACAATTGGAAAAATGGTATACAGAGGGGCTGATTCTACTTAAGAAAGACGGCACTCCTCGTATGGACGGTCTTAAAAAATATCTGGATGAGATGCCAGGCAAATCTCTACAATCGATCTGGACGGATATTCCACGCATAGGAAATACCAGTTCTGAACGATTGGGTTATCCGACGCAAAAACCTTTGGCGTTGCTTGACAGAATTATCAAATCCAGCTCTAATGAAAACGATATTGTCCTTGATGCGTTTTGCGGATGCGGAACAGCGCTTGTTTCTGCGGATAACCTCAACAGACAATGGATCGGCATCGATGTATCGCCGACGGCCTGTCGGGTTATGGCCAAGCGGATGCGCGATGTTTGCCATGTTAAGGAAGATGAAAAGCTTTGGCGGGTTGGTCGTGGCTTTGTTGTGCGTGATCTGCCGTGGAGCGAAAAGAAGCTTCGTGAACTTCCGCACTTTGAGTTTGAGAACTGGGCGGTTATCGCCCTTGGCGGCATTCCCAATAAGGCGCAGGTGGGCGATATGGGAATCGATGGACGTATTTATCCTGTTTCTGCTACACCGAAGAAAATTGAAGGTGGGCTGGATTTCATGGATGTCTGGTATCCCATCCAGGTCAAGCAGAAAAATAAGGTCGGCAGGCCGGACATTGATTCGTTTGAAGCGGTAATGATGCGCGAGGACCGCACAAAAGGATTCTTTATCTCATTCGATTACACCAGCGATGCTATGAGCGAAATAGACGCCTTTTTCAAAAGAACCGGTAAAAGCATAATCGCCCTGACCGTCAAAGACATTCTCGAAGAACAAATCGCCCACAAGCTGGCATAAGCACTATTGAAGAAGCAACGGGAACTTGTTAAACAGGCGGTGTAATTATTGTTAGGTCATAAAGAATGATTACAACAACCATAGCCGCAACAATTTTGGGTATATTTGCAATAATCTCAGGAGTTATTGTATTGAAACATACTAGCAATGATAAATGGCCACTTTCAGATCCCCGTGTTTCAGGTGTCCAAGAACACTATGATCGTATTCAAACATTCCTCGATTTGGTATGTAAATCAAAAGAACCAACTGTAATCTTTCGACTTCAAGTAGCATGCCTGTATTTTGCACAGGGAATAATAGAAATCATGAAAACGGCAGCTAGGGAGAAACATTTAAATATTTCAATTGAACAGTTGGAGGAAACTTTAACAAAAGAATTACACTGGTTTAAGCTTATTGAGAAAATTCGAATACATGATTTTCATAGGTTTGGCCTGATTCCACCAAATCCTGGGACAAAGAGATTCTTTCTAGGAGGAGGCCTTAAGCTTATAGCTAGTCAGGGAAAAGCTATGTATCGTATACAATCTACAGGCATCAAAAAGGAAGAAACTGGGAATTCCAAGATCGAAGAACAGCGTCTTCTAATTAGTGATGACGATCGTTTTTACGATGACGAGACTGAAAAATATGTCACAATCGAGCAGATTCTAAAAGATTTTATGTGTGAGGTCCCTGCAATAATTAATAAGTTTAAATCTAAATGGCTAGCTTAGCGAATAGGTAAATTCTGAGCAAAGGGAATTAAAACTGTTCGGCCACATTAACCCCGCATTGGGTGCATTTCGATTGATGGCGCACTGAAGGTACCGGGTACGAATTACGATAAAATAGGCAATTCATGCCCTAGGTATTAAAGCACTCAGCGATCAGGGGGCTGGTTTTAAAAAAAAGTTAAATATTCATAAAACTTATTTGACTTGTTCTGTTTTTAGTGTATAATATATATGTCCCAGCAGAGACAGGATGCAAGGCCAGTTGGCCAAGCACGCATCGCCAGAAGGCACGTCAGGGCAGACGCCCAAGTTCAGATCAGAAGATCAAGTTCCCGCCAGAATGGCGCAAAAACGTTACAAGAATGTTACAAGTTGGAGGCCTGAAAATAGAAAATATGGCAAAAAAAGACAGTTTTCAAAAAACGTAGCCCTTTTTGGGCCAAAAACAAGGAAACACGCGTTTAAAGCCTAAAAACGATGACCAAAAAACGCAAATATGAACAAATAAACACAAATAAACACAAAAACGCGCACAAACGAACATGAAATGGGACACAAAACGAAGGAGCAATAATCAATAATAATTAATAATTAATAAATTGAAAGGAGGACCAAAAAACAACATGGGAGAAATTGACACCGGCAACAAGCTAAGTGACGATCACCGGCAAAGACGGATGACAAACAACTATGCGCAGAGAGCTATTTCTTCGAGGTCGAGTTCCATAAGGTGTTCGAGGTACAGGTCGAGTTCATCGACGGGGAACTGTGCGAGGAATTCCGGTCTGGCTGATGTGTTAATTTCCATAATAAAATCGATGATCTCTCTTTTGCCCATGAATCCAACTCCCATACTAAAGTGTTATCCCTGTCCTTACTGACAAGGATATCGGGAATTAGAACCATAATCCTTGAATGGTTTACTGGCTGCAAGCGGCAGGGTGAAATGTGTTTAGGTACACAATATAACGCTGATCCCGGCGTAGGCATACCGTATCTCGGTTAAAATAGGGGTTTTGGTTTTCGCGGCGACAAAAGTCCAATAATAGCGATAATTCGGGATAATATTCGGGGGTCAAGGTGCAGAAAAAAAATTAAAAAGTTGAATTTTTTTTTATCCGAACCCAAAGAAAGCCGAGAAAAAGAGTAAACAAATTTTATATACAGTCGTATTTCGCTTATCATGACCAGTTTAACTGAGAACAAATATAATAGTAAATTGAAGCGTGCTGACAAGAAGCTGAAGCTGTGGCGTAACGCCGGGCTGATGCTGACGTATAAGTGTTCGGCTGCGTGCGAGTTTTGTTACTATCACTGCAATCCCCAAAAGTCCGGTTTGATGCCCGTTAAAACTGCCATTGGCGTGTGGTCCGCGCTTCGCCGGCTTGCCGGGGACGAGGCTAAGGTTCATATTACCGGCGGCGAACCGTTTTTGTATTTCGATCATCTTGCAGAGATCATTAGCGAGGCCGACCGGGCCGGGCTGGGGCCGTTGGATCTGTTAGAGACAAATGGGTCCTGGGCCAAAAACATCAAAGATACGATCGAGCGGGTCAGCTTTTTGGAATCGAAAGGTCTAAAACGGCTGAAAATCAGTTGGGATCCGTTCCACGCTGAGTACATTGATCAAAGATCGGTCGAATTGCTTATCGAAACAGCCCGCGAGATACTCGGAGATGACAGGGTGCTGGTCCGTTGGGAAAAATATTTACAGGAGCCTGTTAGCAAAATACGGCAGGCCGGCGAGCAGGAAAAACGAGAAATGTATAAAACGGCAGTGGCGGAGTATCCGGTGAGGTTTACGGGCAGGGCCTCGGGGGCCCTGGCAGAACTGTTTGCGGAAACCGATGCTGAGGATTTTCGTGGAAAGAGCTGCAAAGGGGCGTTTTTGGGCTCTAAGGGGGTACATGTTGATCCGTTCGGAAATGTTTTTAGCGGGCAATGCAGCGGGATCATAATCGGAAATGTCAATGATACCCCCCTGGATCAGATGTGGAAAGACTTCGATCCGGAGCATATTGACGTGGTAAGTACTGTGTTTTCGGAGGGAGTTTTCGCACTTTTATTGGATGCAGAACAAAAAGGATACGAACGAAAAGCTGCTTACAGCAGTAGATGTCATGTATGTGGCGATATCCGCCAGTTTTTCTTTGACAATGGGTTTTATAATCAGATAATTGGGCCTTGCGATTGCTACAGCGAGGCGGGAGCGAAAGAGGAGACGGTACTTGTCAGGGAATGATAGCACAAATCAGGATACGATCTTTGGACGCATGGTTCTTGAGCAGAGTCTTTGCAGCGATGTGGAGCTAAAGCAATGCGTCGAGGAGATGAAGAACAGAACCTCTCCGGCGACACTTGAAGATCTTATGCTTGAGTACGGTTATATCACCATGACTCAGTCCGAGCGTGTTAAGAACACACTTCGCGAGAGCAAAACGGCAGCGAATCAGATCCCGGGATACAAGGTTTTAGGCAAGCTCGGCTCCGGTGCGATGGCGGTTGTTTACAAGGGAAGACAGCTTAGCCTTGACAGGACCGTAGCTATAAAAGTTTTGCCAAAACGCTTCGCCGAAAAAGCAGATTACATCAGAAGATTTTACAAAGAAGGAAAGCTTGCTGCCAAGCTAAACCACAATAACATCGTCCAGGCGATCGACGTTGGGGAAGCAGGGGGGCTGTACTATTTTGTGATGGAGTATGTAGAAGGTAAAACTCTCCACGACGATCTTTCCAAGGGTAAGGTCTTTAGCGAGTCAGAGGCACTTGAGATAATCATTCAGCTTGCTAACGCACTTGAACACGCGCACGCTGTCGGTATGATCCACCGCGACGTAAAGCCTAAGAACATAATGATCAATACCGAAGGTATCGTTAAGCTTGCTGACATGGGTCTTGCCCGGGAAACCGACGATATCAAAGCAGCCAAAAGCGAAAAGGGCAAAGCGTTCGGCACTCCTTATTACATCGCTCCGGAGCAGATACGCGGCGAGATCGACATTGACGGCAGGGCAGATATTTACGCGTTAGGTGCGACGCTGTTCCACATGGTAACGGGACGTGTTCCGTTCGAGGCAAAGACGCCGTCTGAAGTAATGAAGAAGCATTTAAAGGAAGCGTTGGTTCCGCCGGACCATATTAACACGGCGCTTACTGCGGGGATATCCGAGGTTATCGAAGTGATGATGGCTAAGAATACAAAAGAACGATACAACAATATGGAAGAGCTGCTGGTTGACCTTGAGGCGATACGCGACGGACAGCCGCCTTTGAGGGCACGTCGGAAATTCAACATCGGTGCACTTGGCGAGATCGAGGATGGGGAAGCGGTAAATTTCGATGACGATAACAGGCATTACGACGAAGAGCTTATTACAAAATATAAGGTTGGGCTCATTGTCTTAGGTGCCATGACCGCTGTTCTTTTGCTTGCTGTCATATTTATGGCTGCTGGTTAGCACCCTTCAGGGCTTGCGCCCAAATCCTAAGCACTAAATCCGAAATCCGAAACAAGCACTAATGACCAAAATGCAAATGATCCAAACGGTTCTGACTGCGTCAGAATTGGGTTTAAAATTTTGGACATTAGAATTTTCTATTTGTTTCGTATTTCGATATTTGGATTTCGTATTTGAGCAACGCTCCCTTAAGGGTGGGAAGATTATGATGCAAGATACTTTTCGATCGATTCGGTAATAGTTTTCCATGTCCATAGACGTTTTTGGTCGTCAGTTTCCAGCAGCGTTACTCTAAAGCCTTTCCTGTCGCAGCAAAAACCTGTCAGCGGAACAACGCATATCCCTGTAGCAGCCAGCAAATAGTAGACAAATCTTTTGTCAACTTCAACGTCTGCAACTTTCCCCTCGATGTACTTTTTTGTTTTAGCATCTTCGATCGGTAAACTCTGGTTGTCATTTAAAACATCATCGTCGAACAGAACTGACATATAAAAAGCGCCCTGCGGTTTTACGACCGAGATACCTTTTACCTTGTTGAAAATATCACATGCTTCAATAGCTCTGTTTTGGAACATTTTCTTACGGCTGTTGAGGTGTTCTATATACCTCGGGTCGCCCATGATCCTTGGGATCGAGTATTGGGGTAGCGACGTAGAGCAAACCTCAAGCATCTTGGCATTTATCAGGCTCTTTATGTATATCTCAAAGTCAGGGTGTTTATCCTGATTGAAGACTTCTATCCATCCGCATCTCGAACCCGGCCAGGGGTACTCTTTAGAGATTCCGCGAAGAGCCATTCCCGGAACATCTTCAATCACTTCACTAAGATGAGCCGTTTGTGCATCGTCATAAACTATGTGTGCGTATATCTCATCGGATATAAGAAAAAGTTGGAACCTGCGTGCGATATCGACGATCCGTGTCAGTATTTCACGGGGATACACCGCACCTGTGGGATTGTCCGGGTTAATGATCAGTATCCCGGCGATCGAATCGTTATATTTTATCTTATTTTCCATATCCTCCAGATCCGGCATCCAGTTGTGCTTCGGATCAAGCTTGTAGGTCAAGTGTTCGTACCCTGAGTGTGCTGCTTCGGCAGATGAATGCGTCGAATAGGCCGGAGAAGGTCCGATTATGCGTGCTTCACGACGTAAATAGCCGAAAATCTTTGCAACTGCGTCCCCAAGACCGTTGAAAAACACGATATCGTCTTTTGTTATCTGGCATCCGCCTCTTTTATTTATGTGTTCGCACAGGAATTGTCGGGTTTGAGGCACGCCTTGCGTAGCAACATAACCGTATGTAGAATCGTCACTTACGAGATCTATGATGACATCTTTAATCCACTGGGGCATTTTTTCGCCTTTTTGTATAGGATCGCCGATGTTTTCCCAGGTGATCTCGACGCCGAGCGCGGATAATTCGTGCGCAACGGCAACGATCTCACGTATCTCGTAGCTTAGCTGCCCTGAACTTTCATGTACTATACTGAGTCTCATATCAATTTCTTTAAAACCATGTTATCAATATCAATAACTTGTATTACCTATATTACTCGGCTCGGAACTGCTTAGAAGTCCAAAAATACAAGTGCAATCTCCCATTATATCATCACAGGGCGATTTAACAAATGTTTAATTACTAAAAAACGCTTACTTCTTTATAAATAAAGAGTTACGAGAGGCAATGTAACAAATATCGATTATGGATAGGAAAAATAGGTTTTTTTAAAAAATAACACTTTATTTTATTGAATTTATTAATATATAGGCAACAATAGGTCGATGATTATTTTTGGATATTCGCGTGAATATATCAAATGGATTTGTTAGGTGCAGGGCGTGTTAAACACCTGCCGAGCTAGAAGGGTTTTTAAAGGAGACTAAAATGGATAGAACAAGAATTTTGTTTAGTGTGATGATCGTGGTTGGTCTGTCGGCAATGTGTGTTGCTGCCGGCCTCCTCGAACAGGAAACGGTTACAGAAGGTATGTGGGGGCTGCAGGATATGCTTGCCGAGCAGGGTGTGACGCTGGACGTTACGGCTGACAACTACTATTTCCAGGCAGTCAGGGGAGAGGGCAAACGCGCAGGTGACAGCAGGTTCACAGGTACGATCAGTACGGAACTTACCATTGATACTGAAAAAGTATTCGGTCAGGCTAATGGTACCATCTATGTTCTTGGTGAGACTGAATGGTCAAAACGAGGCGATGTTGATGGTTCATACGGTACAACCGTTTTTGGTATCGGCGGCGGTGGTCCAAGACGGGCTATGGAGATAGTAGAGTACTGGTATGAGCATGCATTTGAAAACGGTCTTAACATCCGTGCCGGTAAAATAGACTTAACTGGTGGATTTGAATGCCGCGGTTGTCCGGTATCGTTTGACGGTAACTCGTATGCAAACTCCAGTTCCAGCCAGTTCAATAATGGCGCACTCGGTAACAACCCAACGATTCCGTTCCCGGCTCAGGGTGTAGGTGCTGTAGCGTTCTATAACCCAACAGACTTGTGGTATGCTTCTATTGGTGTTGCTGACAGTCAGGACAGTGCAGCCAGCGGCAGTAGAAGAGCAGATATCGGCAAAGCTGGTATAGGAAAGGGTTTCCATGATGAAGATGTTTACCTCTATATCACAGAATTCGGCGTAACGCCTCAGATAGATTCTGCCAACGGACCTATGCAGGGTGCATATCGTTTCGGTCTCTGGAACGATCCACAGGGAGCGTCAACCACAAATGGTACAAAGAACATAGAAGACAATGTCGGTTACTACCTCAGCTTCGATCAGATGGTTTGCAAAGAGAACAGCGATCCGGAAGACGGTCAGGGTGCCGGCGTATTCTTCAGATATGGGTATGCAGACAGTAAGGCATATGACATAAACAATTTCTTCAGCGTTGGTTTCCAGTATCAGGGACTCATTGATGGAAGAGATGACGATGTACTTGGTGTTGGTTGGGCATACGGTGCAATGAGCGACAATTCAAAGACAGCCTATACAGATGAGTATGAAGCTGTATGGGAAGCATATTACAACATCGCTGTTTCGCCATGGCTCAATATCAGCCCGTCGATCCAGTATGTTCAGAATCCTGGTGCCAGACAGGATTTAGGTTCGACAGAAAACAATCATGATTCGATTATCCTTGGCATAAGAGCACAGGTTGTATTCTAAGCTAAAGAAGTATTAGTGAATATCAAAGGCGGTCACTTTTGGCCGCCTTTTTTTTTCGCATTTATGTTTTAGTTATCGGACCTTAAAAGAGCGTTGCTCAAATACGAAATACGAATACCGAAATCCGAAACAAATTCAAAATACTAATGTTCTAAATCTAAAACTCAATTTTGCACAATTTGTCATCCCAGCGAAAGTCGTAGATGCCTTAGGTGCTGGGATCCATTATAACAAGCAAAAATGGATTCCAAATCCCTTCGACATGTTCAGGGCAGGCAAGTTTGGAATGACAATGCATAATGTTCTCAACGGTTTGGGTCATTTGGATTTTGGACATTAGAGCTTGTTTAGAATTTTGAGTTTCGTGCTTAGGATTTTGTTAACGGTAGTTAACCGTATATCTTTCCGTCCTGATCGACGTGTATCTGCGACTTTGCTTTGCGGATTATATTGACAGCCTTGTCAAGGTTTTCCATATCAGGTACTTTAAACATGCGGTTGCACTGTGGACACCGGACGCGTTTGTCTGCCATATCAGCATCGAGACTAAGGCTATGTGTGCATTCCGGGCATTTTGCAAGCAATTTCATACGTCTACTTTTACGGCCAAACGGGCTATTGTTCAAGGTTATTCCACAATAATTGTTGCAGTACAGGTCATTTTTTGAGGGCCTAAACAGCCTTTTGGGGTTGATTTTCAACCTGAAATATGGTATAATAAAGGGCGTAGAAGGGGGTGCAGTATTGATTTTGTCACTTTTTGGGGGGTGTACAAATGGTTAAGAGAGTTGAGTGCAGGGTGATAAGCACAGTTTCTACGGGCGGCGTTAATAGTCGTTCCGGAAGGTCACCGGCGAGTCCGGAGAGCGATCCACTATCGACTGGTGGGCATGTTCAGGATGTCTCGGATACTCCGTCGGGTCCGTACAGCCTTGTTGGCAATGTCGCACAGGGTATCGTTGTAGATTTCCTGGCGTAATATTAAAACAAAACGGGCGAGGTAATTTGCATTACCTCGCCCAAATTTTGCTTCAATCCTTTACAGCTAGCGGCTTAACCATCCTTGGTATGCCGGTACGTTTTGTTTAAATGCCCAACTCAGCTATTCTATTTGCCGCTGAAGCGATGTTTTCATCGGTATCGAGAAGACCGTCGGCAAGCAGTTGCCTGGCGGCATTTACCGCTTCCATATCCGCCGCGTCTGCTTCCAGGGCAGCATTTATCACAGCGGCATTATCCGCCTTGATCGTGGTATCTGCAATATCTTCGATCGCCCGCTGTTGCTGGGCGGCCTTTTTTGTCTGGTCGAGGGTATTGCCGGCGTTATAGTCGATACTGCTAATAATGTCTATATTGTTATTCATTTAGGTTCTCATGTCATTAAATAAAGTTAATCCTTCAGGGCTATTTTCGCTGCCGATCGGCTAAACTTTAATATATTTCATTAAATTATTAAAGATTTTTTATCAAACTTCGATTTTTGTCTAAAATCGCCACTTATTTTTTAGTATCGCCGCACCTGGTCGAATGTTTCCGATATTTCATGTACGACGAATTTATTAAACGCCCTCGGGCTGTTAAGCATCACACGATAGTCCATAGGTTCATACCCCGAACGTATGTAGACTTTGTAATATCTTGCCATCCTTCTTTCCAGGCGTTTATCCATAGTGTCCCACACCTGCTCGATCCCCCATATCAGGTTTCCGTTCTTAAGGTCGTACATCTTAAGGTTTAAAGCAATAAGAAAATGCGGGTATGGTT
>SDBV01009012.1_pt1 | contig 13340 bp, 17 predicted proteins | sample 2277081 | NCBI WGS metagenome assembly SDBV01 (sample SAMN10402039, study PRJNA504765) | marine sediment metagenome | isolation source: marine sediment core GS10_PC15, 223 cmbsf | place: Arctic Ocean: Southern Knipovich Ridge | collected 2010 | reverse complement strand
GTTTTTAATGTTCGGGAAAGGCAGTGAGATCGGTAAACATCGGCCGATTGGCATCGGGCGATAAAACTTTACAACCATCTAGAAACCCAAACACCTGCAAGGATTGGATTTGAAATTGGTTGTAGAACCACGATTCCTCGCTACTCCTCTATATAGGAGTTTCTTCCAGACCTAGTATTTGTCAAGACTACTTTCTAAACTTATATACTTTCTAAATAAGTTAGATGAGACTAACTTATTGTGTAACTATCTAACTTTCTTGTCATGTTTTCAAAATATCTAATTTGTTAGTCTCGACTAACTTATTCCACTTCTTCAGTACCATTTAAGAGTAACTTAAACTTTAGAACCACTATTAAATCTAAATCAAGCCGCCGTAAAGCAATTCTAAATGGCGTTAAGCGCCCCGATTCTCCCGGCCGATTCTGAGTTATCGGAACGTCTCGCTGCCATAGCGAAACAAAAACCGCACGGAATGTAGGTATCCCATACGGTTTTCTGGCGGTTCTAAAAGGCTGTCAAATTGGCGGAATCGGCTTTTGGCCTAATCTTGAACGTAGTTCGGGTCGGTTTCCGCCCGGAGAAGCTCATACCCGATGTAAGAGGCGTGTTCTTTGCTGATATTCCATGCCCGTCCGTCGGTCCGGCCGGTAAGAAAAGCAATTAAATGCTTTCGCACGGCATTTGCCGATCCGATAAAGGACATGATCGGCGTTTGTCCGGTCATTAGGTCGGCCCGAACGTGCACAATCCACGGGGCCGATGCTTCCCGGCCTTGCTTTTCCAGGTGACGGTTAATCACCACGTATACGCCGCTATCGTCCATCGTGGCCTCTACGTCCATTACTCGTTTCAATTCCCAAGGCATTTTATGCCCTCCGATCCTAGGTTAACAGTATCGCCAACGCGGCGAGAACGTACTCAAGTACCAATACGATGGTTGTGTCTCTGAGCATTAGAGGGTATGCCTTAGTTTTAATAGCCGACGGTAATCGTCTCGTTGTGTTTCAGTTTCGAATCGGTTTTGCTCAAGACCGAGACTCGGCGTGTATCTTCGATTAGATAGCCGAGAAAGAATCCGATAGCCGCGAGACGATTGACCGCTATGCCACCGGGAGCATAATAGCCACAATGCCCCGTATAGGTCAAACCGTCGGCCTAATTGTTCGTTAGTTAATGTCACGTTCAATCCTCCACGTCTAGCATAGTGCCGCAAATGCTAACGCGATGTAGTAGACGATTCGCATGATTACTGTCCGTATCGTTCAAGTTTAATCCACGTTTGCAATGCCTCAAGCAAATCGTGGTCTCGCCCGTAGATTTGATTTGCTAGGTCCGTTGTGCGGTTTTGCCGATAGACGAGTTCAAAGTCAACCATTGGTTCCATGATTTCGGCAAGGGCAAGTAACTTTTGTCTGCGATTCATTGCATGTTCTCCAGTCTATCAGCAGTATAGGCCACCGATCAGCGAGAAGCGAATCCTTTTCAAATCTTTCTCGGTCGATGCGTGCCTTTCTTCTAGGTTGTACACGCCCGCCCGCGTTCCTTATACATGCCGAGTCGATGGTCTGTGTCGATTGTGCGGCTTGCGTGTTCTTTGTGGTTTGTGGGGGTGCCGGGTCCGACCCTTGCGTGGTGCGTGTGCGTGCGGGTCCTCTTTATTTACCAGACAAATAAGTTGTAAAATCTGACTCTGTCGTTTAAACGTACCTGGGGATCAAGTCGGGACCAGGTATACCCGAACTTTAATAAGGAATCTGTAATAAAGTTCAGAATAGGCGAATCCCGCCAGTTTGTTGCGATCCTGAAACGAGACATTTTCCTATACAAGAAAATCTGCTGATACGGGAAAATATTTCTGGGATTCCTCTTGACACGGTGGGTAGAATCTGGTATCATGGAAGTAGATGGATTTGGAGACATATAGCGTGACGGGTGCATTGCAGAGCCTTATCGGTTTAGATTTCGTGGTAGAGTTCCTCGACCACGTGGAGAACGGCTCCGAGCCGGCCCGTGTGCGTGTCCTGGGCAGGCTCACAGCGGTCACAGAGGACTCTCTGACCCTCCGGGCCTGGGAGTGTTCGACCGGCGAGCATCACGAATGGTGTATCGTTCGATCGACGATCCAAAAGATGCGTCATCTATTCGAGTTCGAGATGCAGGATTCACCGCATGGTGAAAACGGAGACGATAATGAGAAATAGATTCCTACAGTTTGCGGTGCTTGTATCCGCGATCGTTATTGTCGCTGGACCCGGTGTGATCGTTGCACTCGGTCCCTCACCGGTGGGAGACCCCTACGCCGGCGTGCTGTTGGTCACAGGAGACTTCGGTTCAGGATCGTGCTTCGTGATCGATCGTCGAGACGACTACTGGTACGCGATCACAGCGGCCCACGTCCTTGAGTATGAGGATGCGGTCACGGTCGATGAGGAATTCTACGAGGTCGAGATTGTCGATGTGGATGATATGAACGATGTGGCCCTAATACGCTTCCGGAGTCCCGAAGTCTACGTGATCTACGAGTTTGCCGATGCGGTCGCCGGCGAACCATGCGTGGCCGTAGGATGGAGTAGCGGCAGTCGGCTGGTCTATAAGGGCTACGTGGTTTCCACCGATCTCGACGGCGATATCGCGGCCAACGGCGGGGTATTGCCCGGTTGCTCGGGTGGGCCGCTGCTGAATGCGGAGAACAAGGTCCTCGGCGTGACGAAGGCCGTGACTATCCGCTACATAGGTGTGTTTGATTCCACGGCCGTCTATGTGCCGGCGTTCGTGGCTGAAATGTTGATAGGAGAAGAATAATGATTGGAAATCCTGTTCATGGTGAGTCGATTACAGACGGTTCCACGAGTAGTGGGGTTGCTGTCACGTTGTATACGGCCGGTGGGGTCGCTGAACGAACTCTTGGGGCGTCTGAGGTTCTACACGTTACCGATGTACAGATGTATAACGAGGTCGGTGGAGATACCTTCCTGTGTGCTGACGGCAAGGTTGCCGGCGAGTACGTCGCTCAGGCGGCTCTGGATGCCAAGGGCGGGATTATCCTGAAGAAAGGTATTCCGTTTTCTTGTGCTCCTGGGACGGGGTTAGTATTCTTCGGTGCTGGGTCGGGCCGTAATGTTTGTATTATAGAAGGTTTCATCATGGAGGGTTAGACGTGTTGCACGGGATCATTGGCAATCCATTTGTGACCACCCCGTTTTTACGGTTCGAGACCGACAGCGGGTCGAGTCTCGATCCTGTTTTTACTACGAGCGGGTCCGCTTCGTTTCAATGGATCAGTCCCGACGGTACGATCTCGACTGGGGCAACTCCGAGTGCGGCACTGGACCAGATAGGTGCCTATGTAGTTAAATGTAGTAATTGGAGTGATATCACACGGTTGGATATACGTACTGATAATCTTATTATTCTAGAGAATCTCCATGTATTCGCCGCAACGATAACGCGATTAGATTGTCAGAATAATTCTCTTACGGTTCTGGATGTTTCTTCGTTAACGGCCATAAAAAAAATATATTGTCAGGGTAATAGTATAGCATCGCTCGACGTACCGCTCTCAGCAGTTTTGGATACATTTTTATGCTTAAACAACGGGATGTCTCAAGCAGCGGTTGATAATATCCTTGCCGGTCTCGTAGCAACTGGTGCGTCAAATGGCAACGCGGATTTAAGTGGAACGAATGCGGCTCCCTCAGCGGCCGGGTTAACGAACAAAGGTTTGCTCGAAACGGCTGGATGGACTGTAACGGTGACTGCGTAATGTCACAACAAATCATAGGTAGTGGATTTATTGGTAGTCGGTTTCTGCGGTTCGAGACTGACAGTGGGTTGAATCTCGATCCGGTATTTATGACAGGCGGATCGGCAACGTTTGAATGGATTGATCCTGAAGGAAATGTATTTACGGGGGCAACCCCGAATCCAGCATTAGGTAATACACCAGGAGTATTTACAGTCAAATGTAGTGACTGGACGGATGTAACACAGTTCGATTGTACCGATGATAATGTTATTGCGTTGAGTAATTTACATCTGTTTTCCGATGCAACGGTGTTGGATTGTAAAGATAATAGTCTAACCGCACTTGGTACTACGGGTTTGAACGCGATACAAATTCTACGTTGTCAGCGAAATAGTATAGCAGCCCTTAATGTAGCTGCTTTGATTACGTTGACAACTTTAACATGCGATACTAACGCGATTGGTTCTCTTGCCGTTGCGGCTTTAGTATCGTTGACCTCATTGATTTGTGACGATAATGGAATGAATGAAACGAACGTAGATAAGATTCTCGCGGACCTTGTGATAGCTGGAGCATCGAATGGAGTACTGGATATTTCAGGGACAAATGCCGCTCCTTCTGTTGCCGGCGATGCGAATGTAACAACTCTTGTGGCTCGTGGTTGGACTGTTACGACTAGTTAGGAAATTTGTTATGGCCGCACAGGAAATTAGTGCCGAACTCGTCGAAGTAGATGTTAAGAAATCTGATCCGTATCCCAATTTGTGGTGTCTCGTGTTTATAGGACAGCAAATAATCGTATTACGTCCTCCGGGTGGTAATACATGGTCTGATACAAACCATCGTATGTTTGTCGGGACATCCACAGAAGTCAGAGACGTGATTAACCGTCTTGGACTCGTGATGCCGTAGGAATACATAATGGATCACAAAAACATGGGTCATTTTTACGAATATGAGTTACGGGTGAATAACTCTGACCCGCTTTATATAAATGCCCATTCGATTGAACACGCTTTGCGAGAGGTCGGTAATCTACAATTCGACGAGACTGATGTAATTACTATCAGACAGAAGAATGCCTAAAAAGACCCTGACAGAATATCTCATTGCGATCGGCAAGGAAACTTCCGATACTGTCCAGGTCGATATAGACGGGACTCATAAACCTATTACGAATGATGAGGCTCTGGCCCGTTTGATTTGGAAGCAAGCAAACGGCTATATAGAAAGCGATGAGAATGAAGATGGTACTGGGATACGTCGGGTCCATTCACCCGATCCCAGAATGCAGCAATTTATTTTCGAACGTCGAGAGGGTAAGGTCGTTGAGTCGCTTGATGATAAGCAAATCACGATCCTGGAAAAGATGTCTGAACTTACCCGAATGAGAATGAATCGAATGGCGGAAGACGCCGCTAAAAATGATAAAGACGATAATCCCACTGACGCTTAAAGCCCCGTTCCCGGATGTTACGGAACTATGGGTCTGTCCTAAGACGGGCCTCTATGTCCCGAAGGATATCGAAGTTAATCTTCGGTGGCGGGCGAACCTCCTAAAACAAGCCGAAGGGGACGACGGATTGAGGTCCGAACTCTTCGCCGCAGCGAGCGAATCGCTGTTGTACTGGATGAACGCTTTTGCATGGACAAAACGAGTCTTCGTTATAGAACCGGACGGGGCACGCCGGCAAGTACGGCCCGACGAAGCTCACGTCCCGTATGTAACCTGGGCGGTTCAAGATGAGCATTTATTGGAAATTGAAGCGGCCATTGATCGTGGATACGATCTCCTAACCGATAAATCTCGTGATATGGGGGCGACTTGGAACCATATCGCGGTGGTGTACCATAAATGGTTATTTGAACCCGATAGAAGTTTTCTGATGTTATCTCGTAAAGAAAATACTGTCGATTCGGCGGGTAAGAAAGGTCTCGGTAAACCGGCAGACCCCGGTACATTGTTCGGCAAGTTTGACTATATTACGTCCTGGTTGCCGAAATGGATGATACCGAATTTGATCCGCACTACTTTACACCTAGTTAATCAAAACAACGGGTCTCGAATTGACGGTGAATCGGGCAACCCATCGGCGGGTTCCTCTGACCGGCGTACTGCCATCCTACTCGATGAGATGGCAAAGATGGAAGAGGCCGAAGCTATTAAACGTTCGACCTTTGACGTGGCCGCGTGCCGATTAGCGAATTCAACCCCGAATGGAGCCGGCACGGCCTTCTCTCAGTGGCGACTGAGTGGGAAGGTGAAGGTCTTCGTACTTCCTTGGTGGGAACATCCTGAGAAGGGTGTCGATCGACATTTCGTCGAGAATGAGATTACCGGAAAACGAACAATCCGGTCTCCTTGGTATCTGGAGGAAGAGAAAAGACGTACTCCGAAGGAAATGGCGATCGACGTTGATATGGACCATGTTGGGTCCGGCGACGTGTTCTTCGAACCAGATACCCTCGCAAAGCACCGAAAGTCCTTTGCCTCAGAACCGCCTATTTCGACCGGTTATCATATAGTGTTTAAACCGAATATTCCGGTCGAAGCAATGACGCGGGTTGTCGCCAGAAACCAGATTGATAGTATCGAAAAGCGTATCATCCCGAATGGTCCGTGGACGTTCTTCACTCACCTGATAGATGGCCGGCCGGACCAGACTCTCGATTACGTGTTCGGCATAGACATCAGCAAGGGGATGGAGGCCAGCAATTCGGTGATCTCCGTAGGTTGTATCCAGACCCGGCGTAAGATCGCTGAATGGGCGAGTGGGGTCTTTGCCCCGCATGATTTCGCTCTGATTGTTGCGGCCTCGGCTGTTTGGTTCGGCGGTTCGCAGCGAGGAAACCGACCCTTCGTGATTTGGGAAGCAAATGGCGATCCGGGTATTAATTTCAGTAGGGTGTTTGTTAAGACCTTACATTACCCTAACTGTTACCTCGATCGACACGCCGTGAATAAGATCAGGAATCCGAAGGCCAGCAAGTATGGTTGGCATAGTTCCGCCGAAAAGAAATCCGATTTACTTGGCGATTATCGACGGGCCTTGGCCCACGGGGCGTTTAAGAACTCGTCGGAAATAGCCCTGGTCGAAGCCGAAGGTTACGTTTACCTCCCCAGTGGGGCCATCGGGCCGGCGAGTCTCGTAGATGAGAGTCCGGGGGCCAGGAAGACCCACGGCGACAGGGTGATTGCGGATGCTCTGTGCCACAAGGGGATGAGCGGGTCAAAAATCCGGGCAGTCGGTTCGATTGACGCCCCTGATAATTCTTTTGGGAAACGATGGCAGGATTGGAAGAAACAACGGAAGGACCGGGCAGGCGGACAAGTCTGGGACTTCAGGCGTTCTGGGGTATAAGTTATATGGATTTGTCAGCCAGAGTTTTGCAGGAAGCCTCAATGAGTGGGTTCCGGCGGTTTAGAGACCTTCGAAAAGCCCGTATAATGTTCATTAAAGCCTTCTCGGGTCAATATTATAATCGCGATCATGGTAAACTCGGGGCTGAACCCTTGAATATGTCATTTACGGCGGTCCGGGCTTTGGTACCGAATCTCGTGTCCCGTAATCCAAAGAATATAGTCGGGTCGGATTATCTGGCGTATCGCCAATACGGTGAATTGCTCGCTATGGGTCTGGACTACTTATCCAAAAAGTTGAACCTGTCCGAGAAATTGCAGCGTGGTATTGTTGACTCGATTTTTACTTGGGGAATTTTCAAAGTCGGTCTGAAGACCTCGGGGTCTCTCGTATACTTCGGTGAAGAAGGCGTTGATCCTGGTAAGTTGTATGTTGATACAGTGGATTTCGATGATTTCACTATGGACCCCACCGCCCGACAGGTGGAAAAAGCAACTTTCCTAGGCGAGAAAATCCGGGTAGACCGAAACGAAATTATGGCTTCTGGTCTGTACGATAATAGTGTGATTGAACGGCTCCCGTCTGCGGCGTTTACTGATTTGAATGGCCGCAAACGTACCCGTGATCTTTCCGCCGGCCAGAGGGATGTACGCCAAGCGAATAGGTTGCATGATTATATTGATCTTCTGGAACTCTGGTTGCCCGGCCCGAACGTAGTTGTCACCCTGCCGTACAAGAGTTCCGTAAGCGGGAAGTTCTTAAGGGAGGAAACATTCTACGGGCCGGATGACGGGCCGTATGCGTTTCTTTCTTTGACGCCTCCTGTGCCCGATAATCCGGTCCCGGTTCAATTGGCTGGTATCTGGCACGATTTGCATGTAATCGGTAACAGGATCGCCAAAAAGACTCTCGATCAGGCCGAAGCCCAGAAGGATATCCTCGGATACCAATCACAGTCTGCTGATGCCGCTCAGGAAGTCGTTGATGCCAAGAACCTGGAAGCGATTAAAATGGATGACCCCCAGGGAGTTCAGATGTTTTCTGTGGGCGGGCAAAATCCTTCGAACGAACGGATTATGCCGCAACTGCTGGAGTGGTTCAATCAATTCAGTGGTAATACGAGTCTACTCGGTGGTACTAACGTGCAGACGAATGTAGCCACCGTAGCAAATATTATGAACCAGAATGCCGGTACGGGTGTGACGTATATGCGGGATCAAGTTTATAATACTACGAAAAAGATCATGCGGAAATTGGCATGGTATCTGCATACCGACCCTCTTATTCGTCTTCCTTTGATTCACCGGGCTATCATTCCGGCGGAATGGGATATTACCGAAGAAAGCGTTCGGATGATAAGTCCGCCTCGAACCCAGGAAACACAGGTATTCTTAACCCCCGAAGTACGGGCGGGCGACTTCCTTGATTTCGCTTTTAACATCGAACAGGAATCAATGGCCCCGATTAACGGACAAGTTCAACAGCAGCAGATGGAGACTCTGTTCATCAAGATTATCCCCGCTGCGGCTCAGGCCACCCAGATTGCTTTGCAAATGGGTGTACCGATGAGTTTCTCACGGGCTATTACTCATATTGCAAAGAGCATGAATATAGATTGGATGGACTCGATTTTCCAGGACCCGGAGGCTATCGCCCTAATGGCGAGAATGGCCCAACAGGGTCCACAACCCCAAAATTCTAAGGGAATCGCTTCGGCGGGAGCCGTTCGACAGAACGGGGGTAGCGTAACGGCTAAAGTTTCGCCGGCCCCTCAGACCCGTCAGCGTCAAGAGGCCCAGTCCGGGGCTAATAGATCGCAGGCCGAACTGCCTGTAAGGGAGAGATAAGATGCCGAAAGGACGGGGATACGGAAAATATCGTGGTTTGAGTAAGAAACGTACTACTTCCGGCGGATCATCCGGGGGTAGGACCGGCCGTGCTGCAATGAACGATCGTATTGCAAAATGGACCAAAAAGGCGGCTACCCTACGAGTACAGGCGGCTGATGTGGAACGCTCCGGGACAGGCAATATTGGTGCCGCGAAACGATTCCGAAGAGCCGCTGCTATCTATATTGACCGTATCCATAAGTTACGTAGAAGGAGATAGGTAGTGCCTACTTATTGTTTCGTTTGCGAGGGGTGTGGGCGGGTAAAGTCGGTTTCCCGACCGATGAAGGATTCGAACGTACCGCAACTGTGCGAATGCAACTGGTATATGGATCGGGACTACCCGGCTGAACATAGTTCCGTACGTGGTGACTACAACGAGCCGATAATAAGTGACGCTATGGCATTCGATACGGTGGATTTGGCAGAGCACCGAAAACGATTCCCGAAGATAGATGTCGAGGTCGATCACCGATCCGCGAGACCTATACTTCGGGGCTTAAGTGCGAAACGTGCGTATATGAAGGCACGCGGATGGATTGACCAGAATAGTTACGTTTGAGGCCCCTACCCTGCCGGATAGGCAGCAGCGGCCAAGGAGAAGAACATGACTGACGTGGAAGCAAAAACTGATCAGATGGAAACTGCGGACGTCCAGAATGAGTCCTCAACCTTTTCGCTGGTCGAGGCGAAGTTGGCGGAAATGAATGAGAAGGATGCCGATCTCGCTACAGGAAGTGTGGTTACACCCGAACCCGTGAGTGATCCCGATCCTAAAGCGGATGATCCTGATCCTGTTCCTGACCCCGAAGAGGGTGATTCGCCGCTTCTCCCGGCCGGTCATAGACGGGCCGCGTTAGGTCGCGGATGGACGACTGAGCAAATAGATTACCATCTCAAAACTAAACCCGATGAAGCTGTGGCACATTTTGAAGGTATCTACGATAAGTGGCAGGAAGAAAATACTGCCTATTCGGCTGCGGGGCGGAAGCTGCGTAGTATCGCACAGCAAGATACTCAGGACCCTGAGACACCCGTTGAACCTCTTGTTCATGTCGATGCGAAAGCATTGGTTGATGAGCACGGGGAAGAGGCTGTGGTTAGTGCCCTGGTTGAACGGGTAAACGCTATGATGGACCAGGTGAACACGGCTACCGCGAAGATTTCAAAGTCTGAAGAGTTCCTGCGGGACACGGAAACGTCTGCTCTGGAGAAGGTTGTGCAGGAGTTCTTTATGGGTGACGAGATGCAGTCGTCTCAGGATACGTATGGGACTGATGTTTTGACACAGGAGCATGTGGACGCCCGGAAGGAATTACTTTTACGGGCTGATGACATGATTATCGGTGCAACGGAACACGGTAGGGAACTCTCAGTCCAAGAGGCTTTGGAGCGTGCCCATGTGACTCTTTCACAGGGTACACAGGACGAAAGGATTCGGGCGGACATTCGCGAGAGTATGAAAAAGCGGACAATAACCACACAGGGTTCGCACCAGGAAACGGTTCTCCCGGAGGGGAATCGAGAGTTTACAATGGAAGAATTCGAGAAACGTGTGGCAGAAAAAATGCGGGCACAAGGAGCCGGCGTATAATTTAGGGAGTTGAAACATGGGCGTTGCAATGGAAGACCATTTGGACTTACTCGTTACCGTACTGGCTGATTATCCCAAGGGGGAATTTGAAGTTATGTGGACTTATCAACGATATGAGTTCAACAAGATTTTTGATACGAAGAAATTGATAATTGATGGCGGTACGTCCGTCAAACGCAATGTTGTACTCGACCATACGGGTCAGGCCAAGTTCCGTCGAATGTTCGATACGGATACGGCAGCGGTTGGATATGTCCATAAGCAGATTGATGTGCCGTGGGCACAGCTTTCAACGCAGTATTCGTGGGATGAGGTCGAGTTGCTGGCCCAGAAGAATTCAGTCAAGGGCTATATTAGCCTCATTCAGACTCGTGTTAATGACGCTCTGTGGGCCTGGGCCGATTTGGTTGAGGAATCCGGCTGGCAGGCTCCGACAAGTGCCACCGATACTTTGTTCCCCTACGGTATTCCGTACTATTTGAATAAGTTGGATTCCGGTATTTCCGACGGGTTCAACGGCGGGACGATTACTTTTAGGGACGCGAGTACCAGTACGGTTTGTGCCGGTCTTGATTCGGCAACTAATGCAAAGTGGAAGAACTATGCCGCGACGTATACTACGGTCGATAACACGCTGCTGAAAAAGTTCCGCAAGGCATTCCGCCTTACTCGTTTCTACCCGCCCCGATTTATCAACAATCCTGGTGCGGATGCGATTACTGACCGTTTGGTTTACACTCCTGGTGATGCGTATGACGCCCTCGGTGACTTGCTCGATAAGAAGGACGACAAGGGAATGCCCATCGACTTGCTCGGTAGCGTTAAGGTGAGGATTAACGAGAATGGCGTGCCCTTCGTTAATGGACACCCCGTAATCTATATCCCTTACCTGGATAACGATAGCGATAACCCGATTTACACGGTTGACTGGACGAAATTGCGTGTTGTGGTTCAGGACGGTTATTGGATGGAGGAAAAACCCGCCCGTGTGGCACCTATGCAGCATACGGTCTTGGAAGTATTTGTGGACGGGCGTTGTTGCGTGCTTTGTACTAATAGACGCACCGCTGGTTTCGTCCTGCATCTCGCCCAGTAATTCACTTAGAAATAGAAGGAGAAATGATAATGGCAAAAGGTAAGGCAAGAACGACGTTGCTAGCTCATTCAGTTGGTTACGTCGAAGGTAACGAAGGTGGCTCTAGCTGGGGTTTTATCTACACGACTTCCCTCGTGAAGCATCCAGGCTATAACCTCGGAGACCGTGTAGTTCTCCCCGATGGACGGGAGTTTCGATACTGTTTTTCTATGGCAGCTTTGAATACTTCTGAGGCGTGTTATTTCACTCAGACCGGCCTCATCGCTTATACTGCCGCAGTTACTGCGGCCGCGATTGGGGATGTGTCTGTTGTCGTTCCCGCCGCGACTCATGCCGTGCTGACGCAGGATCAGCTTCGTGGCGGTTATGTCGTCATTTTTGGTTCCGTCAGTGACGGAGCAGATATGATGTTCAGAGGTATTACGGGTAACGGTGCATCAGTTGCAAACGCGGCTGTTACCATTTTTCTCGACGGTCCCTTGGATGTGGCAGTTGATACTTCCAGTGCTTTCGAGGTTTACAAGAATCCGTATGCGGGTCTCACGCATACGGCAGGCAGTCCCAATATCGGTGGACGACTCGGCCCGCCTGCTGTTTATGTTGACGCGGCGAGTAAGTATTTTTGGGCACAGGTTCGAGGTCCGATGTTCCAGAATCCCCAGAGTACTGTAGTTAATAATGAAGGTCTCGGTATCATGTGGCGTGGTGACGGTTCGCTTGAGTCCGTGGCTCAGAGCTTGGGGGCTACAGTACCTGACGTCAATACAACGCAGTATGCGGGATATCGTATGGTGGGCGATTATTCGGGCAATGGGCCGCTCATTTTCCTACAGGGGTAGAAATAGGGTAGACTATCGGGGGGCAGGCAATGTGAGCCTGTCCCCCGCAGAGGAAAAGACATGTCCGAGAGTGCATTAACGTTCGACGAACTCCAGAAGCATGTAGCCCTTCAGTTGGGTATGGCCTATTTCGGTGTGGCGGGTACGTCGGATGCAGCATCACCGAATGATTCCGCGACCGAGTTAATGGTCAAGGAATATGTGAACGGCGGAATTCGGATGTTCCTGAATGATGCCCCGCCCGAAGGTTGGCGATTCCAACAGCCGACCGCATCAGTTGTACTCTGGGCAACAACCACTGCTATAGTTAACGGAAGTCCTAGCTTCGGCGATCCCGAAACTACCGTAACAGTCCATGCGAGAACATTCCGTGATACTATGCTCGGCCATAAGCTGAAGTTTACCGTGACGAGTACGGCTGACGGAGTACCGACCTATAATTCTACTACGGGGGTTTCAACGGTAACTGTGGCCGTCGCTATTTTCAACGGTGTCTTTGCGGTTGGGCAAACGGTGACATTCTCTGCAACTGGTACCAGTTATACAGTCAATACAATCACGACTGATAAAATAGTTATAGTCGATGGCGATGCCAGTGCCGAAGCTAGTGCGGACACTGTAACCATTACCCGTGATTATGTAATCGAAGCCGTAACGAGTGCATTGGTCGTTGACGTGACTGGTGACGCAAGCAGTGAGGCCGACGGGGCTACCGTGACCATAACCGCTGACGGAAACTATACTCTCCCAAGTACCTTTGGTGGCGAGCCGTTGGGACCGATTACCTACACGGCCGGCACAAATGCCGGGTC
>SDBV01009011.1_pt1 | contig 13340 bp, 9 predicted proteins | sample 2277081 | NCBI WGS metagenome assembly SDBV01 (sample SAMN10402039, study PRJNA504765) | marine sediment metagenome | isolation source: marine sediment core GS10_PC15, 223 cmbsf | place: Arctic Ocean: Southern Knipovich Ridge | collected 2010 | reverse complement strand
ACAGGCATCCGAAGCGATGGAAATGGATGCGCCACTTCCGACATTTCCGGCCCCTGCGCAGATTAATGAAAGTAGTACATATCAGATTCAAGCCAAAGTAACAAACCTATCATAGAGCAACAGGATTTTCATCAGATAGTAAGTCAATTCAGACGGACATTATAACCTCTCGCCAAGTGTCCGTCATCTGTTCAGCATCATAAAAAAAAACTCTTACTTAGACTACAGATCACGGCAACAAGTTATTGATGTCTCTTTTTCTGCCTTATCCAAATATTACGGAGCATAAATCAGCGGTGATGCGAGCCTGAATTCAAGCAAAGTGCCTGCAGGAATATTTACCTGCGAACCTTCAGTCAGAACTGAAATTCCGAGCCCCACCGCAGCGCCTCTTTTTGCTCCTTTTGAACCTCTTGCCAGCGCACCTATACCTGTGGCGACACCAATATTTCTTAGTGTTTTTTTACCGGATTTTTCGCCAGCAACTTTGATAGTAGAGGAAACGATAGGGTAAGGCCTTCCATCAATCATAATATCGGTAATTATAATTTTTAGTTCTGCCTTCCCCGCTAATCTGCCGGCTTTCTCCGCTTTAGTTAAACGACCATAAACATCTTCACCACGTCGAGCAATCACCTGTCCCTGGCCGATCAAATCGGCTCCAAGAGTAGCTGTGAACATGTGACCAGTCCCATGCCTTTTAGAATCGAGAGCCTCATTGGTTCTAACCATAATTCGTGTTCCTGCTGGAATCGTCACTGTCTGGGGGACTGATACTGGCTGAACTTGTGCTGAGGGAGTTGGCGCAGGAGGCATCATCTGTTGTGGAGCAGTTGGTGGAGGCGTTTCCACAAAAGTGATAGCAAGAATATCATTTTTGGGATAAGTTTGTAGTTCCTTACCTACCTGAAAACGGACGGTATTTTGAGTTCCGCCCATGAAATCACCTGTGATTATCGTACCATCAAGCAATTCCAACATATCCGCTGTTGCTGTATCGCAAAAAACCATATAAATTATCAGTACAAGCAGTATTCCCTTTTTTCTAAGTATTGAGCACATAATTCTACCCCTTTCTGAATTGTAATTGTTATAAAACTTTCTTAAATTTCTTTTTTAATGCGACCAATGATCTTTTTTATGGAACACCTCTTGGTATAAAATTAAACGACTACCTACAGAGGAATCCACCATTTGCCCCTTTTCAGGTGTAACCAAATATCGCTATAGTTTTCATTTTTCGTTTCCTGATCAATTTTTTATCCTGCGTGAATTGTTGCTACCGGTGCGGCAGATGGACCACCGGTTTCAGCGAAACTAAATAGAATCATAACAAACATAAGCATGCTCTTTGATACAGCCTCTACACCGGAATTGCCATAGAGTCCGATATTGGTCGGCGCTGGCCAGCGGATCGGCGGTCGTTATGATGTCAACTTTCGGGTCATGGTCACGCACAACAATAGTTCCATTCACGAATACATAAGGAATACCCGTGGTCTGCAGGCCGTCAGCACCGCCGAGCTAGTCACCTTCTGCGACACGTTTGACAGCGATTGGACTCCAACCGCCCGTGAGGACTTCAAGCATAGGCCAGTAAGCACGTAAGACCAGGTCGAAGTGACCCTTCGGCGCAGGAAGCCAGTTTGATTCCTTGCCCTTGCCCGGAGATGCATGTTGAATGTAGATATCTAATGACCCATCCTTATTAAATTGAAGATTGTCACGATCACCAATGGCATAACGTCCAATCGGGTTATCCACGAAGTACATTTCCTCATCATATAGCGAAAGCGACCAGAATCCACGAACTGGAGGCAACTGGTCTTTCTCAAAATGCAATATATAGCGATGGCTACCATCATACGGTTTTCCATCACTATCGACATTTGTCATGGGGTAAACCGCATCTTCCGGTACATTGGCACCAAGTCCGATCAAAGCAACATATGCTCGCTGTAAATAGGAGCTGCCATAGTTACCCATGTTTTCGCGTAAAACCCCCCAGCCGTTTATAAGCTCTCCAGTCTGTTTTTGCATAATTAATTTCTGCGCATCAACCATTGCCTGCTCGATAGTTTTTTGTTTTTGAGAAGGCAGCTTTGAAAAGCTGAAGTCCTCTCCCGGTACGATATCAATCTGCTTAAGCAACTTCACCATGTTCCAATCAAGTTCGTGGGGAGGATTATCTTTCAATAGTTTGGCGAACAATTCAAAAAACGTCCTGGCATTCATGTTGGCCACCTGGACCGGAGGCGGCGTTTTCATATCCCAATTCGAATTGACAGGGCTTTTCGCCGGCGTTTTGTAGGCTTTACCCCACTGGCTCAGCGGTCGCACTTTATAACCGTCTTGTATCTTGTGGACATTTTCGTAATCGTCCTTACCATTGGTTTGGGTTCGACCTACCACCCACCCCATGTTGGTTGTTGCGCGAATGGGTTCGAGGCCATCAGGCAGTGTCCCTTGCCAATTTGGTCCGACGATGGCGTAATTGGCAGCACTTGTACCCGTGGTCCGGCTGCCCGGTGATGCAATAACGTCTGTCCACATATCGAGCATCGGCAGCATGTAATATCTGCCTCCGGTGTCGGCAATCGAGAGTATCTGCGGTTCTTCGGAAACATCAAACCAAAAGATTGAATACAACGTATCAGCGTTGGGCCGCACAACTTCCCTGAACGTATGATCTGGAAAGGCTCGCAAATGGGCGAACTGGTTCATCGGGGCGTAAACGCCTTTCGCCGCTTCTACATTCGTCGAAACTCGACGTGTAATTTCCATCATAACCAACGGATAGGCATATATATAAGCCTGAATACCAATCTCTCGAGTTTTGTCTGCGGCCATTGCAGGGGCGGCAACCAATTGTAGAATGATCGATAACGCCAAAATTTGCGATGTAACTATTCTCTTCAGTGGATTCACGTGAGCCTTCTGCACCAATACTGCAATAACGATTTGTTTTGTTTTCATGATTATTCCCTTTCCTGTAAGAAGTCTCCGAGATTAACGGCCAATAGCTTTGTCAAACGCCTCGAGCGAAGCATGCAAACTTGCAAAGTGCTTCTTGCCAAGAATCAACTCGCTCCAGTCATCTTTACTCAATTTAATCGTCCGGCCTTTATTAGGTTGATTGGTGATCGCCACTATGCCATTACGCAATGCAACGGCATAGCTGACTTTTTCGTCGGTAAAGTTGGCGTTGAATTCGGCACGTTTTCCTTCAGCCAGACGTGGGTCAACCATAAAACGCAAATACTGCACATTGTCGTTGAGCGGTGAAGCTGCCAATTTTTCCGCTGTCACCGCACCCAGTATCTGGCTCAGTTGTTGATAGTGGCCAATGGAGTTCTCTCCAAAACGTATCTTGCCTTCGTGCAGTAACGCTTCGGAAATATAGAAACCTCTGGCATTGGCTGAGGTCGTGCGCTGACCAAGGGCGCGGGCGGCTTGGGCACGAACCGTTTTGGCCTCAGCGTTATTATTGTCCAACTGCAACAATTGTGTTGTCAGATACAGCGACCATTGCCACCCTTCCAGTGATTTTTTTGCGTTTGAGGCTTTAGCTTGTTTAAGTACTTTTTTAGCACCTCCCATGGCATCAACCACCTGGCTGCTGAAACGGGCTTTACTCAGTGGGTTGACATCATAGACATCCCAACCCATCCAGCCGATGCGGGCGCCATAAACACGTTTGACGTGGCTCTCGACCTGGCCGTAGGTTTCCTTGTCTCTCCGGATGGCTTCAGGCAAGTAGATCATCTCGGCAGCGCCCTGCGCATCCATACCCAGAGCAATCGCGCGAAAAGTCTGATCATGGATGATTTGCATCTGGTCGCGAGTTTCCTGGATACCCGCAACGACCTTATCCTTGCCGATCACCGCCTGGCCGTGAATATCCACGTGATACTCGATGTCTCGAGTCAGTGCCAGATCGGCAGCTTTGACGAACACCATCGGGTTGCGGTACCAGTCGCCCCGCAAGGTATAGAGGTTAAAGATGGTACCTGCGGCCAGTGCATTGGAGACCAGCAGCTTCTTGTCGGGAAAATAGTAGGCCACACTTTCGGTGACATCGGTTTTGCTAGGCAACACTTCCACTGGCAATCCGGCAATATCATGTGTTTCAACCACTCCGTCCTTGAAGGTGATGTCAGGTGGCACAAAAGCTTTGGTACCGGTCAATTTCTCCGCACTGAAACCCATGAGGTTGGGGAACGCATCGGGACCCTCTGTAGGGTGCAACATACCGAACTGGATAGCCGCCCGGGTGCCGAAGTTACCCGATAACACACTGACCCCCTGATCGGCATTCATGGTCGCCACCAAATATTCATGTCCATAGAACCGGGTATCCTCATCCTGCCAGGCCTTCGCCCCGGCCGCATAGTGGGAGTGGGTGTAGAGCACGGCCGCAACCCTGATCTTGCCGACCTTGTCTTCCAGGGCGCGGCGTTGCTCCTGGGCCACTTCGAGGTAGTCACCGGCATCTACTATAATCCACCCCTTGGGTGCCTCGACGGCGATGATATTCGCGATCCCCCAACCGCCAATGCGGTAAATACCATCTGCGATTTTCTGAACACTTCTTTCTTCAACCATTGCTGCAGCCTGGGGAGAGGTTAACGAGCCTTTAGGGCCTGTGACAACCTTGTCTTGCAGCGACATATTGTACTGACTGGCAGACGCGACCCTCTTTTCGGCCTGGACAACAGCCGCACTGCAAATCACCAATAGCGCAATAAAGATTTGTTTTGTTTTCATGATTACCCCCTTTCCTGTTTTTGTTGACTATTTTTAATTCTATTCTGCTGCCTGCTTCAGTTAAAAATCCATTTTCATACGGACGCCGGCTATATAGGTGTCACTCACGCGACGGTCGCCGGGATTGATATACTGTAAGTCCATCGTAATGTGCAGCCATGGTTTGACTTGAATATTATAAAACACTTCCATACCGTCGGCGTCATCGAAAAGCAAAGGCGAGATAAAGTTCGGCAGTTCATCGGAAAGAGAAGTATGAAAGTAGCCTATACCGTATCGATCCTGATCGCGGCCTTCAATGACCCCCTTGCCTCCAAGGCCGATGCTGTAAAATTGATGGACCACGCTGGTGTCTTTATCGGCCATTCCGTATCGGCCGAAGAGTCCGAATCCCTGTGTAGGATCCTGATGTTCCGTGAACAGATACTGGTGAAAATTGTAATAAAACGACCACGATCCTTCCTGCTCATCCAGTGGGCCCAGCCCGAGAAGAAACTCCAGGAGTGTACGCGGATTCTGATCCAGCAGGGCAACATCTCTGTTATTGTAAGTTCCCCCAAACAGATGTCTGCCGGGCAGGTTAAAGAACCGGCTCGGCTGCGAATATTCCAAACTATAATTAATCCCATCCTCAAAGTCATCATCCCAGCCTGCCCGGTTGGGCTGGCCGTTGGCTCCGAGCATCGAAAATTGAAGAATGGCCGGATCGGGATCCAGCACATTGGGGAAAAAGAAAATCACTCCGCCTCCCATCGCCGAATATGGAGCGGTTCGAAGGGTAACAGGGTTGAATACAAAGCTCGGATTCATGAAGTTCTCCTTGCCTCGCGAGCCGGCAAACTTATTGTTATCCCCATCCAGCGTGTCGATCTTTCCGAAGAATACACCCATGCTCTCGGAGAGAAACTGCGTAAACACAACATGGGACAGAGTCGTTGTGTGTTCATTCGGCAGAGGAAACAAACCGTCCGTATTGACTCCCAGAAGAGATCCGGAGGCGAGGTTGGCAAACCGGCCATACTGGGTTTCAGCATGCATTTCTACAAGCGCACCTTCCCAGAGTCCCATTTTTTCAAAGTCCATCTTGAGCCAATAATCAAGCGAGCCGCCGTGTTTCCAGTTCTGATCCCGGCCTCCGCTGAGAACTCCCTGCCAGCTATGGAGGATGTCGATATCAAACGTAATTCCCTTATTGGCCAGATCCGTGCGTCCGCCACCCCAATCCCCCGTCAGTTTGGTCCTTGCAAAATCCAGGGCTTCCTCCTCCGGTTCTGCCGCAACTGTGTAATCCACTTCCGGCCACATTTCATCGGCTTCCGCCAAGGTGGTATCCGCTTCCGGCGGCTTTTCTGCAGCCTTTTCCACTTTATCTTCTATAACCCTCTCTGCGACTTTTTCCGTATCGTTATGATCTGCATTGACAGAATCTTCATCGCCATTAGCTCCGAAGGTTATACTGGTTACACAACAAACTAAGACAATAGTAATGATAGACAATTTTTTCATCTTTAATCCCGTATTTATCCCCTTGAACCCTTGGCGAATTTGTCATTCTTGCCGTCAAATACATGCTTTAAAGAGCAATACTCAGTTGAGAATCAACGACCAAACAGACCACAAGATAAAGACGGCGGGAAATACAAAGCGGCACCAAAGGTCAGTCTTCCGGGCTATTTTCTCTTTTTCTCTCAAAGCCAGGTTTGTTGTTATTATTACCTCCAGGAGGGTTAAAAATACAAGTATGGTGCTGCCCAGAGTAAAATAGTCCAGCCGAGTCATGTAAGGCAAGCGAGGGATCAGATTGCCGAGCATAAACCGATATGCAATAAGAGTCAGCATGGAACTGGTTGCGACTCCGATCTGAGCACCGGTGTTGGTTGGGTCGATATAGAAAGCACCCCATGACATCATAACGATAAGTATCAGTGGTACAATTACCTGCCAGACATAATAGAGCGCAAAACGTTTGGCCGTAAATTGGAAAGAAAATCCTGCCACTTCTATATCCGGAGTAGGTTTATATGGATGGGCCTGGGCTGTGTATTCGATTACGTTCCAGTCAGGCAGCGAAAGCTCACTGTACATAGCTCCGCCAATGATTTTCGGGTCTCCAATTGCCGGCGCCGGCGTAAACTCCATCTCTTGGGGAGTTAAGCCTGGTGAGACGAATTGAATAGTAAATTGATGCTGGTCAAATGGAAATTCCGACAGTTTCAGCGGCTGAGATAGTGGGCCGGTATAACGTTGGATATATGTAACGCTACCGTCAGGAGCAATCTTGGCAACTTCCGGTAATGCTCTCTGTATGATTCCTCCCTGGTTAGCGATCAACACGCCGGGATTCCATATTTCCGTCAGCGGCACCGTCCGAACGCTGCCTTCGTGAGCCAGCCGATTATCTTTCCAGGACAGGCGGACAAAAACATTTACAGTAAAACTCTGAGCTGCACCATCGATTTTGTCGATATCTAATACGAATACGAAAAAGTTGACTTTTGTTGGCTCCCACCATTCTTCGGGACGTTTGGCCTTTAGTTCAGCCTTTTCAGCAGCTTTGGCTTCGGCTTTTTCCACGACCTTTTCGGCGGCTTTTTCTACAGCCTTTTCTACTCTCTTTTCTGTAACTTTCTCTATAGCTTTTTCCACGGCCTCTTCAGCAGTTTTCTCCACTGCTTTCTCTGTACCTGTATCAGCAGAAAACACATCAAAAGAGAACAAACACACAATGACCAAGATCTTCACACACACAGCAGCATGTAAAAAAGCCGTGGACGATGCTGTTCTCTGTGTCCTGGAAATCATGTAATACATCCTTTCAGTAAACTTCGAAAATAGTAATGAGAGACAGCTTTTTCATGATAGATCTAATGTTGACTTGTTCGGCGGTTTTTTGCCAAGCTAAAACCTGCCGCTCCAAAAGTAATAGAACCATAATTATAAATGTCTTTCTCGCTCGATAGCTGCTCCTTTCTAACTTATCCTATCAGGCTGCGGCCAAGCATCCGACATGGAACTTTATTATTAATATTGTTCTTAAGGCGTATACCAAATCGGTGATGAATAAGCACGTTCTTGAGTCGATATAGGTGCCCCCTCCGGGATTGGTATGCCAAATCGAAAAGCCTCAATAGTAGACCAGCGAGGCGTAGGTATTTCAATTACGCGTGCATAATAAAATGCCTTTTGCTTAGGATCAAAATCAGGATCTGTCCAAACCGTACCAAGCTCTGATGAACCAATCGTGTTCGTGAAGTTGGCTGTTTTGGCATCTACAGTATTTCCGACTGGTGGTAATTTCCCTTTCTTATCTGGCTTACGATCACCCGACCAAACCACATCATAAACTTTTTCGTGAGTTTCACCCTTTTGATCCAGCCAACCTTTGATGATCTGAATGCGATCCAGATTTCCTCCGATCGGATCCCTGAGTGCATAGACCATAAAAGTCGGTGTTTTATTTCCTGTGCGAGTTGGCAAATCACCACCCATTGGCACACCCTTTTGGTAACCCGCGAAGGCTGGGCTTCGACTGTTAATATCTTCTTGTATGTAATCCCATCCGCCAAAAAAACGCACAACCATTCGGCTTCCCGTTGTTGCAAATACTTCCTTGCGATCCATAGCATCGAATAATGATTCACGAGTATTTTCTGTTGCCCAAACACCAGCTAACCCCGAAGACACCATTCCCCAGCCCATGATTGTTCCTTTTTCATTGCTTAAAAATGGATGCCCCATTCTCGATGGCTTCGGTTCAGCACCGGTATGCTTACCAAAGAAATTATCTTCTTGGGCCGTCGCTAATGCCGTATGACTATCAGTTGAACCAACCATCCCGAACTTATAAGGATTTGTTCCAAGACGTTCTTCAATAGCCAAGCCTCTTTTTAGAGCTTCACGAGCGTATTCACCGGCAAGCATGTCATCGGTTTTTGGCACAGATGGGATACTAAGGTTTCCAATATCCCAGGTCTCATAATCGGCAAACTCATCTTCCGGTGACAAAAAGTGATGCGCCTCGCCGTCTCCTTTAATCTGCGTAACCTCATACATCCGTTCCCACTTGGCACGTTGTGTGACATATTCTTCATCAAGTTTTTTTCCATTATATTGCTCTTCTAATGGAAACATAATACCATTGGAGAGATTTCCGTTATGCGCAAGAGCCAGAACATCGCCCCCTGTTTTTTCTTCATACATGGTAAGCCATTTGTAAAGCTCCCTTGGATCTGGGCTGCCTTGAGGAGGCGTTGTGGTGTAAGGTACTAATTGTGAAGCTTTATCGGCACCATCACGGTAAATGACGTTGCGATGCATGTTGTCTCCCATAACGAGAGATGTCCACTCATACCCTATAAATGCAGTGAACTTACCTGGATCGTTATATTGTTCAGCAGCCTTAAGGATTCCCTGCCAGGCAGATTTATAGGCTTTTGAGTCAGGCTTATACATTAGCTCGTCAGGGAATTTTTGATTAGCAAACAAATTGATCATTTCGTATGCAACCTCAACGCCTTTGCCTTGCTGGATACGATTGTACCAGTCCTTGCTCTGCGGATGTTTTAAGAGATGCGGTGCTCCAGCAATGAGATCTGTAAAGAAACCCATATTGTCTGAATGATCGGTCACAGCGAGCCAATCTAATGGACGGGAAAGCTTCACAAGAATACCAGTCGACGTAACGACTTGCTCGCCACGGGCAAATCGATAAGCATCTTCAGGTATTAGCCGGCATCCGAATGCTCCGGCATCAAATGAATAAGACGTATGTAAATGTGAGTCCCCCCAAAGCGGTCGACTTGGAAAACTACGCCCCGCATACGGTGAGTACGACTTGCCCTTGTAAGAGCTGGACAGAGCCTCTTTGGTCGGGATGCCCTCCTGTGCGAAGGTTGTCGGAATCATAACCAAGATCAGCACCAAAACAATGACAGTATTCGCTATTTGCGGTAGTTTGCATTTTTCCATTTTCCTGCCTCCTTTTATTTTGTCGTTCTTATGGTTTTCGCAGCAATTTTTTAGAAAAGGATTTATTTAACTCGTTTTAATACAGCATGGAACTGCTCACAATCGATGGTTAATTGATTGCCCTGGACTTGATATGTTGCGTTGATCATATAGCCTGGTTTGTTGATGATAAGACTATTGCCGACGATTCGATATCGTTCTTCAGTGATCGTCATCGTGCCGCCTGGTTCATGCCTGGTCGTAACAACCTCACCGTTAGGTTTGAATTCCACGATTATTGATTCGTAGTCCGGCATGTCCTCTGTGACCAGGCTCTTGACTTGCCATTTTGTCCCGGTAAGTGGTGTAGGTTGAGACATATCGTAAGTCTTGGCGGCCTTTTTATCCTGTGAGTTTCCGATAAGATAGCCGGCACCTGCCCCGATCCCTGCCCCGAGCAAAGTAGCCCCGGTACTTCCTCCAATTATCTGGCCTGCCAGGGCGCCAATGCCAGTTCCTGCCAAGGTGCCCGTCTGCGTTCGTGTCTGGCAACCTCCAGTTAACACTGCCGAAAGACATAGAGATATGGTGAGGATGATCTTGACACATACTAAATTTTCTTTTCTACCCACAATTTTTTTGACCTTTTTCATTTTTTGCTCCTTTCAAATTTTCGTTCTTTCTACTAATTCTATTTAGATACACGCACTTTTATCTTCGCCTGCCCTGTTTTTTTTAAGCCAACTATATAAAAAAACTTTTATATCATTCATTTTAACGTCCCCTATACAACCAACCTCACAAAGCGGATTCCTATTGGCGGAACTCTTCAAAAATCAATGCCGCATTGTGGCCTCCGAACGCAAAAGACTGGCTTAAAACGCGACGAATCGGATATTCGTCAACCCGGCGAACGAAGTTCAAACCGTTTATAGGCTCTTCTAAATTTTTACATACATGGGTGGTCTTATTGAGAATGCTTAGAACCGCTACTGCCGCCTCGATGGCTCCGCTGGCACCGAGAGTATGCCCTATAAGCGACTTGGTGCTGTTGACAAGGACTTTATCTCCAAAAATATCATCGATTATAGAAACTTCGGTACCATCATTGACCTCGGTGCCGGTTCCATGGGCATTGATGTAGTCTATCTCAAAAGGCAGTAAACCAGCTTGTTTAACGACATCGATGATCATTCTCTTTATTTGTTTGCCCTCAGGATGAATCCTCATGATATTGAATCCGTCAAATGATTGTGCAAACGCGGAGATCTCAGCAAGAATCTTTGCGCCTCGTTTTATTGCGTGCTCCATTTCCTCAAGCACTAATACCCCAGAGCCGCCCTCACTAAATAAAAAGCCTGAACGATTCTGATCAAAAGGACGATTTGCTTTCATAGGTTCTCTGCAATCTTTCACCAGGGTTCCGGTAATATCAAAACCACGAAATGCCATACCAACTCCATCATTTAAACATTCAGCTCCGCCTGATAAAGCCAGATCCAAATTTCCGGAACGTATTTCCCTAAAGGCGCTGCCCAAGGCGACTGTTCCGGAAGCACATGCACAGCAGGTGGTATTATTAGGTCCTGTGAGCGAATATTTAATCCCAATGATTGCCGAACAGGTATTTGGTATGGCCATAGAAATTGAAAATGGATTAAAAAAACTCGGCATTCTTTCGTTCATAAAGGTGTCAATTCGGTTGAGATTTGCCTTTACCTCTTTATCGTCCTGGCCGTTTTTAAAACCTTCACCCATCTGTTCTATCAATGACAACAAGGGCTTGATGCGATGATAACTGAAACACGAAGATATTGTATCCCACCCTCCCATACTGGTACCGATATATACACCGCAGCGACTTGGAACAATGTCTTCAAGTGTAAAAGTATTCTTGCGTTTATCCTTTGTTGAACATCTCAGCCCGGCAGCTTTTACGGCTTGATCGGCTGATACAAGAACAAGAAGTTGGAGTTTATCTAATGTTTTGCATTCCTTCTGAGTAATTCCATGAGATAAGTAATCGACTTTTGACAGCGGAGACCAAAGCTTAGAATTATAGCTATGGTACTTCTGCCAGTTTTGAGGGATAGGTGTCACATTGACATTTCCCAAAAGACAGTTTTCCCAGAAAACTTCTGTAGTAACACCTATCGGGCTTACTACACCTATGCCGGTTATAACAACTCTTTTTTTCATTAGTTTTCGTGGGTACTTAGTTTTGAACTTTTTACAATATACTCAAGGGTATCTCCAACGGTGACCAGTTCCTTGATATCATCCATAGGAACATTTTTCCCGCACAGATCCTGTAACTCCATAAACAATGAAAGTAAATCCAATGAATCAGCGCTAAAGTCTTCCTTGTACCTGCTTTGCAATGTAATTATTTCTTCACTATCCAGAGCGAATGTTTCCACCAATGTCTCTTTCAGCCTGTCGTATATTTCATCTCTCGTTTCTTTACCCATTTCAAGTTCCCCCTTTCCAAAACTAATACAGTTTTATATATCTCAGCTATCATCAAAAACTTTATGAAATACCAAATGGTAGCTTATGCCACTTAAAGTCGGACTTGGCTAATTCGTAACCTAAATTAAATAGTCTGTTCATTTGGTTTCGATCAAATGTTAGTTTATCCGGCAGTACACAGTCCTCCGGAATGCCAATATAATTAAAATCAGTATGATTTTGCCTGGCGATGGTACACATATAATGAAGATGGTCCTCACCATGAGCCTTATTTAATGTGGACAAAACCCTTCTGGTAATTTTCGGTAGATTACGACAGACTTGCTCAGGGGATGGCGTGAGTTTGTCATTGCGTATAATATAAACGGCGCTTCTGGTTTTTTGTTCTTTCCTGGTATCAGTTGGTAACTCCAGCATAAAATCACAAATAAAAGCATCTGTTATCATCCCGCCATCAACATGCATCTCATCATAAAACTTCCCATCTACTTCAACATCAAAATAAACCGGCGGAAATATACAAGGTACAGAAAGTGAAGCAAGCAATATTTTGCGAAACAATTTGAGAGCATCCCGATGGCCACTATTTGCGATAACCCCCATGTTCCATACCACAAGACGCTGAGCATCGAGGTTAGTCGTGCCAAGATATAGTCGCTTTCCTTTGAGGTGCTCTTTAGCAATTGATTTTAGCGAGGTTTCATCAGTATATTTTTCGATAAGCATTTTTAATGGCTTGGAGTCAGCAAATGATTCATTCCAAAACCATGATATTAAATTTCTTGTACTGAAAATGCTGGATGTCGCGACTGTTGTGTATATTTCCTTAAGCATGTAATCATATTCGGCGCCAACGAAAGCCAGGACAGCGATTATAGCACCTGTGCTGATTCCGGTTACAATTTTAAACTTTGGCCTGATTCCTGCCTGAGTCCATCCGCATAAGAAGCCTGCTCCGAATGCTCCGTTGGCGCCACCACCTGATAAAGCTAAAATATTATAGAAAACAGATCCGTCTTTCTTGCAAACAAAATCGCCATCATGTTCCTGATGAATAGATTTTGCAATATCGTCCTTAAACAATTGACAATACTGCCCATCCCATGCTCTAACGCCTTTGATTCCTACCAGATCAGCCTCAAGCATTCGACTGA
>SDBV01009010.1_pt1 | contig 13341 bp, 15 predicted proteins | sample 2277081 | NCBI WGS metagenome assembly SDBV01 (sample SAMN10402039, study PRJNA504765) | marine sediment metagenome | isolation source: marine sediment core GS10_PC15, 223 cmbsf | place: Arctic Ocean: Southern Knipovich Ridge | collected 2010 | reverse complement strand
CAAGGCATTTTCTGACTCAATTTAGAATGAAATTCTCGTCGGCGGGCCAACTCAGGATATTTTTTCCGCCGGGGCGAATATATAGTGAAAATGGAAGGACTAAGTCCGACAGTCTGGAAGGGACATTTCACATGGGTTGGCGCGATGGATGGACATTCTACCCCGCCAATGCCAATAAGCCAATCATACATGAGGAGCCACAACTAAACGACCCGGACAATCAAAACATAAAGGAGTTGTGGGACGACTTCCTGGCGTGTGTTGAAACCCGCAAGCGTCCTGTGTGCGACATAGAAAACGGCCATCATTCGACGAATATGAGCCTGTTGGGCATGCTTTCGATGAAACTGGGACGAAGCGTTCGATGGGACGGGAAAAAAGAAGTGATTGTGGACGACCCCGATGCGAATAAGCTGCTTCGCAGGGCTTACAGAAAACCGTGGACCTATCCAGAAATATAGGCGTGGGCCGCCGCCAAGAGTTTTTTTGACGAGAAAGTGTCCCTTTCAGATGGATTTTGGAGCCTCTAAATCGGAAGGGACATGTGGCATTTCTAATGAATTTTGACATCTTGTCCGGATTTTCTTGGTTTTTATCCAACAAATCTTGTAAAATTAGAGCGGTGGAGTATACAAAAACTGGAGGTCGTGTTATGTATGGCAAAAAAGTAGTTATGATTCTGGCTGTGTGTATATTGCTGGCCGTGATGGTAGGGTCATTTGTCGAAGACGCCCACGCACAGGGAGACACCTTGGCCAAGGGAACATACGACAAGGACAAAGCCGCCACAAAGGGTCAGATCGCGCTCGGAGTCGGCTCGATTTTTGTGATGATTGCGGTGGTGAAATTCCTCTAAACTTCTCTTCTGTAAACTGGCGCGGCCAAGTCCGGAGACAAGATATACTATGACCATGACCGATAATGACGCCGATAACGCAGACCGCCTAAATAATACCATAGAATCAAAAAAGAAAGCAGGACGCGTCTTGATCTTGGATGACGAGGCAAGCATCCTGGACATTCTTGAACAGTATCTCCAAGGCGAAGATTACGACTGCGTCAGCACAACATCGCCCCAAGGCGCCCTGGACCAACTTGAGGCTGAAGATTTCGCCTTGCTCGTCACTGACCTCAAAATGCCCGAAATGAACGGCATCGAGGTAGTGAAAAAGGCCAAAAGCAACGACGATGACTTGGCAATCATTGTAGTATCGGCACTGATCGAAGTTACAAGCGCAATTGACGCCATGAGGGCGGGCGCAGACGACTACATACTCAAACCCTTCAATCTCAACGAAATCTCTATGGCCGTCGCTAATGCCCTGCAAAAACGAAAGCTGATTATTGACAATCGCAATTATCAGCGTGATTTGGAGTTCAAAGTTTCGGAAGCCACTGAGGGCCTAAAACGTAGCAACAGCGAACTGCGCGAGACTAAAGAGTACCTGGAGAAGCTCCTACACAGCACCATTGACGCCATTTTCACCACTGACGCAGACGGCGTAATCGAATTCGCAAACGAAGGCGCAATTAGAATGATGGGTTATACGCGAGAAGAACTTATTGGCTCCAGTGTGTCAATACTCTATTCGGGAGGGATTGACGAAGAAGCATATGTCGAACGTTTTCTGCGCGAGGACCCCACTCTTCAGAATTATGAAACGGAATTCAAACACAAAAACGACTTGCTGATTCCTGTAAACATTTCCCTTTCGCGCGTGGAAAACACTGGAGGAAAAAGGCCATCGACCTTGGCCATATGCAAGGACATAACCGAACAAAAAAGGCTGGAGCAAGAACTCAAAGAAATGCTTACCAAGGACAGTCTGACTGGCCTGTACAATCAAGGGTATTTCTACGACAGGCTTGAGGGCGAAATCGAACGTTCTCGCCGGCAGGGCCATCCCTTGTCGCTTCTTTTGTTCGACCTGGACGACTTCAAGAAATACAATGATTGCCATGGCCATCTTGAGGGCGACAGAGTGCTGCAGACAGTCGGGGCTGTCGTGAAGGAATGCACTCGTGAACACGTCGACATTGGTTTTCGCTACGGCGGGGACGAGTTTACCGTCTTGTTGCCTGAAGCGGACGAAGAGCAGGCCTACCTGATCGCCGAACGCATACGAGTCACATTCGAAGGAAAACGCTTCGACCAAGTTACCTTAAGCATCGGTATGATGTCATACAGACAGGGCGCATCGCTTAGAAGCTTCATACAATTTGCCGACGCAATGATGTACGATGCGAAAAGAAGCGGAGGCAACCAGGTATTTGTATATAAATCTCCTGCCGACACAAAAGAATCGACATCCTGAATCCGGTGTTCGATCTTTTCCGCAAGCACGATGCTCCACTGAACGGAGAGACGACACATGGGTGAGCATTCATCAAAACTAAAGACGCTGGACGAACTGCGCGTAGTAATCGAAGATCTCAAGAAAACTGGTCAGAGCGTCGTATGGACAAACGGGTGCTTTGACATCCTCCACGCAGGACACGTGGCATACCTGCTGAAGGCTGCCGGCGAAGGCGATAAGCTGATAGTGGGGTTGAACAGCGATGAATCGGTTAAGCAGAACAAGGGCCCCTCACGTCCCATTTCGTGCCAAGAAGACCGCGTGCTTGTAATGTCCGCCCTGGAATGCGTGGACTATGTTGTCGTGTTTTCAGAGCCCACAACCGTGCCCATTATCGATAAGCTCAAACCCGATGTTTACGCAAAAGGAGGGGACTATACGATAGACACGATTAACCAGGAGGAACGCAGATTGGTCGAGGGCTATGGTGGGAGAATCGCAATCATTCAAGGAGTTGAAGGGCGTTCAACCTCTTCCGTTATCGAGAAAATAATTGAACTTGGCACTACGGAGAAATGACGTAAATACTCGTTAAACCCGTGCAAGAACACGGGAAACTGAGCAAAAAAGGGACTGACGCAAGCGAAGCGAGTCTTCGAGCGAAGACGGGTCTGTCCCTTTTCTTGCGGACCTTGTCCAAAAGCGCCTCGGGTTAAATGAATACTTACGAAATGACTGCTAGGCAGACAACTTAAGCAGTTCTTCAATTCCCGCCTTCTCTTTTAGAAAACGTTGCGAAATAAAATCCACGTCGTCTCTGTTCAGATTGACGGTGTCCAACGCTTCATCGGACAGGTTTACGCTATTGCTGACGAAGCCGGCATAACCGTTCGTACAACAAACGTAATCGGCTATGTGCAGGGTGGCCGCAGATGCCCGCGAATCGGTGCCGTCACATACTGAAAGGTCGTGGTGCCCTTTGACGGCCTCAATAAGCTCTTCCGGCAGATTCCAGTTTTCGCAAAGGCGGGCGCCCATTTCGGCATGATCCACCCCGATAATTTCGCGCTCCAATTCGTACCACATCATTTCGCTCATACGCGACGCTTCCATAACCTTATTAAATTCTTTGCTCATGAAGGCCTCGAACACGATTTTTCCCACATCGTGCAAAAGTCCGAAAACGAAAGCCTCTTCGTCTAACTCGATAGTACACGCCTCGCCCACAGTGTCCTTCACGATTCGCATTGCAACACCGCACGCAACGCTGTGTTTGGCAAAACACTCTGTCGCGGAACTAAGCGTGTCGAAGACTGCGGCGGCGCAGACAAGGTTTCGGATTACCTTCGAACCAAGCATGGCGACCGCATGCTCCACGGACAACACTTTTTGTCCTACGCCATAGTAAGCGGAATTAACGAGCCGTAACGTTCTCAAAGCAATTGCGGGATCGGCCGAAATCACATGGCCCACTTCCGCCAGAGCGACATTCTCATCTTCCATCAACTCCATCATCTTCGTTACAGTTGCCGGCAGACTGGGAAGCGAAACGACTTCGCTAAGCAGATATTCTATGTCGCGTCTTTCGTCCACTTGAAACTTCCCGATTCCTGTTGGTTGCGCTGGCGGCCATAAACACCACTTCAAATTTGGCCATAATGCATAGAACCCAAAACTTGATCCTGCGCAGAGTATAGCCATATACGCCATCGGCTTCAAGCACGCGTCTGATATGCATGTCCTGGCCAAAGGGGACTAATCGTCGCAGTTTTCGTCAGCCTGTGCGGGGTCGCCATTCGTGGAGGAATCGCCATTGGCCTGTTTGTGGTGGTGTGCCGCAACTGCCATAAGAACGATTATTATCGTTACCACGGCCAGCCCTTGTATAAGGCCAAGTGCACTGTCCAGATGGCTCTCGCTGTTGCGAAGCAACAAACCCGATATTCCCATCGCTATCGAAATGAGGTAAATGAACAGGACCGCCTGGCGTTGAGTGAATCCCAGCCACAACAAGCGATGTGACAAGTGGTCAAGCGCACAATGCTCGATTACCTGCCGGATCGTTTTTGTTTCGCCTCTCAGGATACGCGCTATAATGATGTATGCGAAATCAAACAGTGGTACTCCCAGAATCAAAATGGGTATTGTGGAAGAAACGACCGCGTCTGATGCCCATTCCCCCATAACACCAAGGGCGGCAACCATGAATCCGAGAAAGAAACTGCCTGAATCACCCATAAATATCCTGGCGGGTTTGAAGTTATGAATGAGAAATCCCAGGTTTGCGCCAATCAAGCCTGCCGAGAGCATGCCGAACCATGACAGCGCATTTTCAGTTCTGACGTCTATATAAGCCTGCAGGGCTATCATGAAATACATCGAAGCTATAATAGTGACAACTCCGGCGGCCAGTCCGTCCATGTTATCGATGCCATTAATTGCGCTGGTAACTCCCACAATCCACAGGATTGTCACAAGAGTGTTGAGCCAGTCGATATGAAAAAGTTCCAGCTTGACGCCAAATTGCTCCATGATGAGCGTAACAACGACAAGCGTTACGAATTTGATGACTGCCGGAATACCTCCTCTGATATCGTCAATGGCACCTACCACAAGGCAGATAAAGCCCGCCAACATCACCCCCTTCATCGGGTTGTTGCGATAGTCGGGCTCGAGGACGGCTATAGCGAAAGCTATGAAAATCATAATTCCGCCGCCGCGTGGTATGGGTTTCTTGTGAAGCTTGTTGTCGGCCACGTGGTCGTATACGCCCATTTTGCGCAACAAAAACGCCGCCACCGGCATGCCCAGCGCAGAAATGGCCAAGGCCGCTACACCGACCCGGATCCAAATCATCGGCCAATACTCGTATCTAAACCAACCCATTCTATCCCCTTTTCCAGAAGCGAAGCACCGATTCTATCACATGCCCGACATCTTCATCGACAAGTTTCGGGTAGATGGGCAGGGACAAGCACTCATTGTGCGCCAACTCCGAATTTGGGAAAGTCCCGCCAAGATAATGGTGTGCGGGTTTATACACCGGACGTTTCGCCTCGATTCCCGATCCTTGCAGATGCTTTTTCAAGTCCTCACGCCTGTCGGTGCCAATCACGTATCTGAAAAAGACATGGCCGGCCCCGGCCGGGAGCCGCACAGGCAAGTCCGAAAAAGCGTCGCTATACTTTTGGGCAATTTCCCGCCGGCGTTCAATGAAACCAGGCAGTTTTTTCAACTGTTCCCGCCCGATGGCTGCCTGCAGGTCCGTCATTTTATATGGATACCGCTTCTTGAAATCGTCGCGATTGTCGTAGTCTCGTTTGTCTCGCAACTGTTCTGCGAGGTCCAAGTCGTCCACAAACAGCATACCTCCCTCGCCGGTAGTAATAAGTTTTGTGGCGTAAAACGAAGTCATGGCAATTCGAGTAGCGCGCCCAGTTTCCCCGCCAATCGACTGCGCAATGTCCTCAATAACGGTCACGTCCCCAGGGATTTGCGCGGTTGCGCCGAAAAGGTGAGGCAATATCACAGCTTTGCAGTCATCGCCAAGGCTCTCAAAGTCCAGATTATAGTTGTCGTCCACGTCGCCCAGCACTGAACGGGCATTTTGCATTTGGACCGCGGTAATAAGCGCCGCGCAAGCATAAGAAGGAAGCCCGACAGGCTCATTCTCTCCAATGCCCAACACGTCCAAGGCCAAGTGCAACGCACTCGTGCCGCTCGACACCGCCACGCCATGTTTTCTGCCCAGAAAAGCAGCGCACTCTTCCTCGAAGGCACGCACCTCAGCGCCCTGAGCCAGGCATCCCGAGCCCAAAACCCGCGTCGCGGCATCTATTTCTTCTTGTCCTATACATGGCAGGCTGTGCTTAATCAATTTTGCTTTCCTCACACCCGCGTCTAGCTCCTGAGATCAAGATATCGGCCGATCTTGGCCCGCAGTTCAGTAATAAATCGATAATAGCCAAATCAGGCTCGAAATGACCATGCAACTGAGCGTATTGGGGAGCCTCCCACTGCTGAAGCTCAAGGGCAATGCCGCCACGTGACAGCAATTCCGCGTCCAGATAAACTTCCAAAGCGTAGGCCCCACTGTAGTAAGCGTCGCCTCCAACGGCTTTGATGAGATTCACCAGCCGTTCGGTTGCCTGGCCTGGCACATCGAGGTCCGACGCATACTCGACTCTTGTATCTATGCCCAGCGCTTTGATGAAATAATCCAACATGTCACGGTTCAAATCGTTGAGCTTAGACCACTCCCGCGAGTAACATTCCTCAAGAAATTGGGAGTGCTCTCCAAAAAATGGGGCTTTTGAGTAGTTTTGAAGGATAGTGCGCCAGTGCTTTTTTTGCCATGCAACCTGATTATTTACGACGACTTCATCGAGCCGCTGAGCCAATTTGGCGTAGACCGGCACCGTCAGAACCGTCGCGCCATTTGACGTCTTAATTCTATTTCGGTTTTGCCAACCGTTCTTGTTGAACTGTATATTGTCTAAAACTACGAAAACGTCCGACTTTGCGATTTTCTCAAAATAGCGAAGCCAAGGCAAGTAATGCAGTTGATGGATTCCTACGAGCATAGCATTCCTTTGCCAAAGTGCGATCCGTCAAGTTGCAGGCGAGAGGTGGCCGTATGCTTCGGGTGGCGCTCAGCGAATGTCCGCGTCAAACCACCTTACAAGGGCCATAACGCCCTTCGCTCTTTTGAGCATTGTGGCCTTTAATCCCTGCTTTCGCAGCTTTTCCTTGGCCTCCTGTCGTGACTTTGCAACCACAACACCGCCCAAAAAGGACTTTTCCTCATCACCCTCGGCCCGAATGGCATTGTATTCGAATGTAGGCATATTATCATTCTCCGCTTTATTTCGCGACATTAGAATTCTAGCATTTCCCAGTCCGTTAACCAAACGTTTCGGCAGAAATTATCGTCTCCTACCCCGCAGGCAAGAAATGATTTGAGCCAGAGAGCGAAATCTGCTATGATCCCGCGTCTAACTTGTAACAGCCTTACCAATGGTAGGGCTATGTCTATTTGAAAGGAGGTGAATGCGTTGAGAACTTACGAAGCGCTCTACATCGTCAGGCCAGATCTGTCTGAGGATGAGATCCAAGCGGTGTCAAATGAAGTCGAGTCGTTGGTAACTGATAACGGCGGGGCAATCGCGCGCTCGGAGATCTGGGGCAAGCGCAAGCTTGCGTACACCGTCAAAAAGTTTACTGAAGGTTGTTACGTAATGCTGCGGTTTACGTCCCAGCCGACCTTTGTCGAAATACTCGAGAACTATTTCAGACTTTCTGAAAAAGTCATCAGGTTCATGACCGTGCATTTCGACAAGCAGACTCTTAAGCTTGAAGATGAACAGATTAAGGCAAAAGAGGAAAGCGAAAGATCGGCCCGAGAAGCGCAACGCCCAAATGACAACGAGGATTTACCTAGAAAAAAGGTGGATGTCTCCGATGCGGACAAAAAAGACGAGTCCGAAAAGAAAATCGAGTCCGAAAAGGACGAAGAGAAAGTAGAACAGGAGCCTGTTGAAGCGGCTACCGAAGAATAATGCGACTAGTTAATACAAATTGAACTGAGAGGGTAGACGCATGTCGGATTTGAGAATGCCTGACCTGAATAAAGTGTTTTTGGCCGGACGTCTTACACGAGACCCAGAACTGAAATACCTGCCAAGCGGCACGGCACTATGCAAAATGGGCCTTGCAACGTCCAGGTTTTTCAAAAGCAAAGACGGTGAACGTAAAGAAGAAACCATGTTCATCGACGTTACAGTCTGGGCCAAGACCGCCGAGTACTGCGGCGAAAACCTCAGCAAAGGCCGTCCCATTATTGTTGAAGGTGAACTTCGCAGCCACTCGTGGGAAGACAAAGACACCGGGCAAAAACGCACAGGCTACGAAATCAATGCAACTCGGATTCAACAATTGGATTGGGCAGAAAGCCGTGGGCCAAAGCCCGAACCACGAAAAATTGAAGAGCCGATTCCTGAAGACGACATACCGTTCTAGCTCTCCGGAGACTTTTTTATGAGTAAGATTACCGCGAAGTTGCGCCAGAAGGCGCGCTCCAGAAAGAACAAGAAAAAAAGGAGCACCGCGCGAAAGGTCTGTCGATTAACCATCGAAAAGGTGGTATACATCGACTACAAAGACACTGCGTTGCTCAAGCATTATGTAACAGAGCAGGGGAAGATTATTCCCCGCCGTATTACCGGAGCAAGTGCGCGACATCAGCGCATGCTAAACCGGGCAATCAAGCTGGCGCGGCAAATCGCAATGCTTCCGTACGCAGCGGATTAGGCGTAGGTTTAGGATTGTGGCCATAATAAAGGCCGATCAGAGATACTTCGGAGTTACAGCATGCACGCTCTCATTGGGCGCTGCTGCTGCGATCATCGGCCTTATGCCACTGACTCTAGCGGCATTTGCCGTTCTCGTAGCCGTGTACTCCGAACGTGGGCACATCGGTTACGCACTCGGGCTGGTGGGGTGTTTCGCACTATGCGGCATCACTTTCCTTGGTGAAGTCAAAGGCGCATATTTTTTCGCTTTCATGACGTCCCAAGGTTTTGTTATGGCTTTTTGTGTAGCTAGAAAGTGGACCTACGCTAGGACTGTAGCGGCCACTGTAGCGCCGATCTTCGCGGTTTTCGCAGCGGTTGCGCTGCTGAACTTCGGCTTTTGGACCAGGCAGGCGGAAGCGTTTTTTAACGATGTTGCCGCCGAAATGGACACAAGCTCCTTGGAGAACAAGGAAACGGCCGTAAACTTTTCGCTGTGGTTGAAAGAGCAATGGCCAAACGTCGGATTGGGAATAACATTCCTGATCGTCCTGCTTAGCGCGTGTTTGGCCGTGTCGATGTTGAGCTGGATGCTCAAACGATACTTTCAGCGAAGAGGCCCTGTAGGGTCATTCGCAACAATGAGACCGCCGGACTGGTTAGTCTGGGTGGCAATAATGACGGCATGCATGTGGTTAGTGGACAACCAATGGCCCAACGCTACATTACGCGCCATAAGTTGGAACACAGCCTTAGCGCTGGTCGCCATATACTGGCTTAACGGTTTGTCGATATTAGCGTACGGCGTTGCAGTTTTGAGGCCGCGCGTACTGGTGATTGTGGCGTTGTGTTTCGCGCTTATGTATATGCAACCGCTAGTTTGTTTTTTAGGTTTTTTTGACACATGGAGTGAATTCCGATTCAGGCTGGACGCATTAGTCGCGGCAAAGAAGCAAAGGGAAGACTCCAATGGTGAAGGTCCGCCAAAAGATTAGGCGGCAACACTGACCTGAAAGGAGATGGTCGTGAAAGTTATACTTTGTGAAGACGTAGCGAATCTGGGTGAAATGGGTAACACAATTAAGGTTGCCGCAGGATACGCACGCAACTACCTTATCCCCCGAAAAATGGCCGTTCAAGCCGATTCGGCAACTGCAAAGCAGATCGAACACGAGATGCACATAATTCGCAGAAAGGCCGACAAGCGCAGGGCCGAAATGCAAGAGTTTGCCAAGAAAATCGAAGGCATAACTGTCGAGATTAAGGCAAAAGCAGGCGAAGAAGAGAAACTTTTCGGGGCCGTTACAAGTGGCCACATCGCCGACAAGCTCAAAGAACAAGGGATCGAAATTGACAAGAAGTCCATTTTGCTCGATGAGCCAATCAAGGCACTCGGAATATTTACGGTACCGGTAAAACTTGTAAGCGGAATCGAAGCATCTCTTAAAGTGTGGGTATCCGCGGAAGAGGAAGCCGAATAAAGTGTACGAAAAGCGGCCGGCCAAACCAGTTTTTGACCGGACTCCCCCGCAGAACATTGATGCGGAGAGGTCCGTACTGGGGGCCATGCTGCTTAATCCCGAAGCTGTCGGCACGGCAATCGAGGTGCTGCGCGAAGAAGCGGGCGATGTTTTCTACGTCGAAGCGCACCAGCACGTCTACTCCGCAATCGTAACGCTTTATCGCAAGAACACGCCTATAGACGCCGTCACACTCGTCGAGCAACTTACCCGCGACAGCAAACTTGAAGAAGCCGGCGGCGTAAGCTACATCTCGGAATTGACCGGGGCCGTACCCACTTCCGCGAACCTCGGATACTACGCGCAGATAGTCTTGGAAACCGCCATACTGCGCAAGATGATTACAACATGCACCCAGTATGTTGGCGAGGCGTACGAATCCCCAGACGATGTCCCCGCACTCCTCGACCGCGCCGAATCAAGCATAATGGCCATAGCCGAAAAACGCCAGCTCACCACATTCCACAAATTAGGCGATCTCGTGCCAGGCGGCGTAGAACGCCTCGAAATGCTACAAAAATCTGGCTCAGGAATCACCGGACTGCCAACCAGCTTTGTTGAACTCGATAAATTACTCTCAGGGTTGCAACCATCGGACATGATAGTGCTCGCCGCGCGTCCATCCGTCGGAAAAACAGCATTGGCCTTGAACATAGCGGCGCATGTTGGAGTGGAATTGAACAAAGGCGTGCTTGTATTCAGCCTGGAAATGTCAAAAGAACAGCTCACCCAACGCCTGCTCTGCCTCCAAGGGCAAATTGACACCCGCAAGCTCAGAGAAGGTTTCCTTGCCGGTCGAGAGTTCCAAAAAGTTCACGCAGCAGCAGACAAACTCTCCAAAGCCCCAATATATATAGACGATACGCCAAGCGTATCCGTGCTCGAAATACGTTCAAAAGCACGCAGGCTCGCATCAACCCTTGGCGACGGAGGCCTGCAACTCGTCATAGTCGATTATCTACAGTTGATGCGCGGGGCCAGCCGGGCCGAAAGCAGACAAGTCGAGATTGCCGAAATATCACGCTCAATTAAAGGTCTTGCGCGCGAACTCTCCTTGCCCGTTCTGGCCCTGTCCCAGCTAAACCGGGAAGCCGAAAAAGATGACTCAGGCGCACCAAAACTCTCTCATTTGCGCGAATCAGGAGCAATCGAACAAGACGCTGACGTTGTCCTAATGCTCTCCCGGCCACCCGCACACGAATCAGAAGGCAACGAAAACCTGATAAGACTAGACATCGCCAAACAAAGAAACGGCCCCACAGGAAAAGTCCAGCTACTCTTCGACCGAAACGTCCAACGCTTCAGAAACCTAGCCCAAGGAATGAACGCCGGCGGGGCCTCCCCATCAAGCTTCGACGTAAACGTATACGACGAAGAATACGCCGAATCAGAAGAAGACGTCCCATTCTAAAGTCCTATTCAGGAACTGTCTGGCATTCAATGAATGACCGCCATTCCTCGACTTCGTCATTGCGAGCCCCCACCTCCTACGGCACAGATTCATAAAACGACATAAACCTTGTCAACGCAATACGTCCATATCGTCCATGTCGTCCATGTCGTCCATACAGTCCATGAAGTCCATAAAGTCCACAGGCATCCACCACCACCACCCCCAACCCGTCATTGCGAGGAGGTACGACGAAGCAATCTACTGTCCTTACCCATTAACGCTCAACAGGTTAAGCCGAAAGTGTCTGTAAATCTAGAAACCCATGTCCTTAGCAAAGCCAAGCAAGCGATGCAGGTGACTCGCTGTAGCTCGTCTCTGAGAAGTGATGCAAAGGTGTGCTATGCTAAACGGGGTTCACAAGTCAGCATGCTGTGAGTGTCGCGAATGTTGGTTAAGAACGGAAGACCAAGATGACTGAAGTGTCCTACAAACACTTAATAATTACTGCCCCAATTGCCCTGATTGTCCTTTCGCTGGGGTGCAACAGCCATGTCGTGCCAGAAGAATATGGCTCAATTAACGAAGGCCTGTTGCAGATAGACCATACCCCGCTAGACGATCACTCGATGGCTGATGTAATCAAGGAGTCCGGGCTGGGTGAATTAGTACAAAAAGAGGGCTTGCGTAAGGACTCGACTTACATTGCAGGCACTGTGGCATTTGGCCATAGCGGCACATTTGGCGGAAGCGTTATAGAGCCAGGAGACTTCAATCTCAAAGAATACGATACCTTTCGAATCGCATTGTCGATTTGCACTGATTCAGACGAGAAAACCCCAGATTTCTTTGAAGGACTGTCGGACGCAAGCGTCGAGAATAGAAGAGTCGGAAGCGGCCATCACATCAGAGCTATTCGGGATTGGTGCGGCTCAGAAGTGCCAGCTCACATGAAATTTCACGAGCACTTTCCTTGCACAGATGACCATGAGGGAAGTTATCGGAATATAACTCTAACTTTCAAAGAGTTTGACCAACATTGCTTTTACTTGAAGGATGTACCCGCTGGTACTGCATATGTGTGGTTTCAGATAGGTTTTGACGGAAGCAGAAATACACAAGTACCGATTATTGTCGACTTCAAACCCGTTAACGGAAAGATTCAACGCTACGATTTCAAAGTCCACTTAGCTGACCTTTTCTACTCTCTCTGAGAGAATCATGCCGTCTCTGCGTTAAAGTCTTAGCGTTTTCTTATCGCAGAGACGGTGAGAACGCAGAGGAAAAATCACTAAGTTCTATTTCATTAACTCCTTCAAGCTCTTCATGGTGAACAATCATTATTGGTTGCCGCCTGTGGCGCGCTATGCTGCGCTAAGTTTATTAGCGTCAATTAGCGTTCATTAGCGGTTAGGGCTTTCCCTTCTTTTGAATTAACCGCCAATGAACGCTAATGCACGCGAACGATCTAACTTCTTTCGTTGCTGGCGGGCTTGCGCGATTCGGAGAAGCATTTCGGGTCCGGTTCGGTCGGCATCGAGCTTTGCCAAGCCTTCCAAAGCGCTTCCAATTCGCTCACAACTTCAGGATGTTGTGCAGCAAGATTCTTCTGCTCCAACTCGTCATCAGCAAGACGATACAACTCACTCTTATCATCGTTCGCAACCAATTTCCACTCACCGGACTGCACCGCGCGCTTTGGCCAAGCGTGCGGTTGTCCACCTCCGCGCCATTCCCAGAAAATGGGCTTTGTGCGTTTGACGTCTTTGCCAAGCAAGACCCCAAGACGACTTTCTCCGTCGCTTTCGTATCCTTCGGGCAACGGAACGCCAGCGCCCTCGCAT
>SDBV01009009.1_pt1 | contig 13342 bp, 9 predicted proteins | sample 2277081 | NCBI WGS metagenome assembly SDBV01 (sample SAMN10402039, study PRJNA504765) | marine sediment metagenome | isolation source: marine sediment core GS10_PC15, 223 cmbsf | place: Arctic Ocean: Southern Knipovich Ridge | collected 2010 | reverse complement strand
ATCCCGATAAATCGCACACGCGTTTCTGTTTAAAGCATTGGTTTTTTGAATTTAGTATTTGTTTCGTATTTCGATATTCGGATTTCGTATTTGATTAACGCACCTTAAAGGGCGTTAATCAGCTCCGGCAGTTCCGATATCTTATCTATCACAAGCACCCCGTTGCCCGGATACTTACCTTCATTTGTATACGCTCTTTTAAGCACCGGCGTCATCCCTGCCTTTGCCGAACCCTTAACATCCTTATCGACACGATCGCCGACATACATTATATTCTCCGGCGCCACTCCTATCATCTCGGCTCCTGCAAGGAATATCCGCTTATCCGGCTTGCGAAAGCTGTACTGATACGAGTATATCCGGTGCTCGAAAAACTCCAGTATCCCCACCTCAGCTAGGTGCTTATCCAGTGAATGGCTGTTGACAAAAGTATTCGAGATTATCCCAAGCTTTAGACCCGCGTTCGACAGCCTGCCCAGCGTCTCTTTGATATCAGGTTCCGTACTCGCCAGACGTTTTAGCGGTTCGTACCACAGATCGGTTATATCAAGCCACTGCTCATCGCTAAGCCGGAAACCTCTTCTTTCACCAAGTCCTCGAAGCACCTCAAGCGAATCGAAATCGTTACCGAAAATACTCGACAGAACAATACGAACCTGGAGGTTCAGCAGGTTTCCCCACAGATAGCTCCGAAAGCCCCCGACCTTTTGCCCGCATTGTTGCAGATAGTCCCAGGACAGCTTGCCCGAAACCTTAAACAGACCCAGTGTGTCAACCTTGCCGAAATTCAGCAGCGTCTCGCCGAGATCGAACAGAACGCCCTGTATCGCATTATCAGCCAACTCTAAACCCTCAAAGCCGGAATATCGTTGCCGAAGGCTTCTTTTATCCACTCCAGCATCTCGTCTTCCGAAATAGCCGAAACACGCTCGGCTGCATACTCGGCGTCGATCTTGTCCTTGATCACGATGACCTTCGGGTCATGTTTTGCTATCTCGATCTCGAAGCGGCTTTCGATGAAATGCTTGATGCCTGCAGCACCGCTTTTATCGGTGATCGCAACCCCGACAGGACGATTAAGCAGTTTGCCCGTATCGAAGCAGTTGTAGATCTCTTCATTTTTCAAAAGGCCGTCGGCATGGATACCCGCACGAGTTACATTAAAGTCCTTGCCGACCAGCGGATAGTTCGTAGGCAGGTTAAAGCCAAGCTCTGCGTTAGCATATCTGGCAAGCTCGGTTATCGCTTCGTAGTTAACCGTAGGGTTGGTGCCCTTTAGCTGTGCGTGTTCGATAACAAGCGCTTCCAGGGGCGGATTGCCCGTTCGCTCACCGACGCCGAACATCGAGCAGTTCGCTGCACAACAACCATACAGCCACGCAGTGCCCGCTGCCACTTCCACTTTATGGAAATCGTTATGTCCGTGCCACTCAAGCCATTCGCCCGGAACTCCGATCTCACGCAAGCCGGCGATCAGTTTCGGGACGCTTCGCGGAAGAGTCGCACCGGGATACGTCACGCCAAAACCAAGCGTATCGCAAAGACGGATCTTAACGACAGAGTCATACTCTTTGCTAAGCTTCATAAGCTCAGATGCGAACGGAAGAACAAAACCTTCATAGTCAGCACGGGTCACATCTTCAAAATGGCAACGTGGAATAACACCGTTATCCAGAGCCGCTTTTACAACATCTAAATAAGCACTAAGAGCCTGACTGCGGGTCTTGCGAAGTTTCAGGAAAACATGATAATCGCTGGCACTGGTAAGTATACCTGTTTCTGCGAGGCCCATTTGTTTTACGAGTTTGAAGTCCGATGCGACGGCACGGATCCAGCCGGTGATCTGCGGAAATTCGTATCCGCGTTCTTTGCAAAGCTCGACTGCCTTGCGGTCACGGTCGGAGTAGAGAAAGAATTCGCTCTGGCGGATGAGGCCGGTGCCGCCGTCGATCTCGTGGAAGAAATCGAAAATTCTGAGAATCTGCTCCGGTGTGTACGGCGGACGCGCCTGCTGTCCGTCGCGGAAGGTTGTGTCGGTGATCCATATCTCATCGGGTATATCTAAGGGTATGACATTTCCGTCGAAATCCACTTTTGGAAATTCGCTGTATGGAAAGACCTCGCGGTAAAGATTGGGTCTTTTGCAGTCATCAAGTTTAATTTTCTTCTTTGCCATAGTAAAACTCCGATCTATAAAATGTTTATATAACAGGCTTTAAGCAGCATCAACCGCGCTAACGTTTGCGGGACGCAAAGCCCTGATTACGAGTATATATGGTATAGCCGAGGTGGGAGTCGAACCCACACGCCCATTCGGGCAAGGGATTTTAAGTCCCTAGCGTCTGCCATTCCGCCACTCGGCCAAATACCATAAAGCATTTAATTACAAAAAGTTAAGGACTTAAAGACCTCTCAACTTGACACCAATCCGGGTTCAGCTAATCAAAAGCCAGACGCTTTATATCTGTCCGAACTGACCTTAAACAAGCATCCCCAGCCCACCCCCAGCAACGCAATTATAACGAAATCCAAGCAGTTTGCAAGCCCATTATTTATTAGCGGGCAGCGTTTAGCGGACAAGCGGTTAGGACGCTGGTGCTTGAAATACTAAATCCTAAACTCTAAATCCTAAACAAATACAAAATTCAAAAAACTAATTACCAAAACTTTGCCAAAAACAAAATGAGGGGAATCGGAGGCGTTCAACGAGAGGGGGTGGGTCCGGAAAAGGGTCGTTTATCGGCTGTGCGGGCCGAAAAAAGGGCTGGAAGTGGTAAAGAAGAGTCATTTTAATGCGGGAAAAATAACAGAAAGAACTTACGAAAAAACGTGGTCTTTTTGGCAAAATATGACAAAAAAAAACCATTATGAACCAAAACGAACCAAAACGCGCACGAAATAACACTTTTTTGAAAAAATCTGCGTAGGAAAAAACCCTTAATAGTGGGTTTAGGGGCTGTAAACGGGGAAAAAGATATTTGAGGTCGGCAAGTTAAAGGATATAGCGGAGCAAATATAAAAGTTTTTTTAGACAGGATTACAGGATGAAAGCTAGGGTTTAAAGAAAAGATAAAAGCAGATTCACAGGAAGAAAAGGCGGATTAACGTTGTAATTGATTACTGCATACGCAGACGACAGGTGGTTAGAACGTGACGATTGTATAAGTTTTCCCGCAGAGACGCAGAGACGCAGGGGGCAGATGCTTTGCATCTGAGATAGTAGAAAGGAGTAAGGAGAAAGGAGAGAATGGAACCGGCCGGTGGCCGGGCTGGTTTGGGTTGATTACTCGGATTAATGGTAGTTTATGGTTGTAATTGTCAAAGAATGTGTTAAGTTGTTATTAGCAGAAATGAAGTAGGGAGAAGTCACTTCAAATCACAGCAGAAAAGAAGCCCATCTTTCTTGGAAGATTTCCCCATAATCAACTTTAGTCAATTGCTTGAGAAAGTGTTTTCTTACTTATATGAATACTAGCCTGTTCTTCGACCGACTCCTTAACAACCTTAGTAGGAGCCAGCGGTCGTTTTACAGATGAAACAGCAACTCCTGCTTTCAATGCTGTCATGACACCAACAGCTTCGAGATAATTTTCAACAATAAAGAGTTTACCAGGCCCGAATGGTAATTGCTCAAGATCATTCTTCATATGATTGCGATTCTCACGGACAGCTATTACAGGTATTCCCTGCTCCAGTGCTGCAAGTGTCGGTAACCCAATACAGCCATCAGGAATAAGCAAACAGGATATATCGGAAGCGGTCAAAACTTCAGATTGCGCAAAAAGCATTTCATCAGTAATGATTTTGGGGCTTTTGTGAAGTCCTTTTAATATGCAATAGAGAAAGGAGGTTGAAACAACTTCCGCAGCCATACGAGGGTCAATTGCTCCAACATGCATATTTAGAATTTCCATAGATTCTAACATTGGTGAATGTGCTGTTGGAACTCCAAACAAATCACTGACAGCATGCGTTAACATCGCTTCGGCCCCCCCCCAGGGATTAGCTATATTTTCTTTTTGCAAATAATAGTTTGTACGATATTCTTTCGGAATTGTTATGATAGATGAGATTGCTATAGCATCAAATTCAGATTTATGCTTATGCAACACTCCATATAATCTTTCGAGGAATTCAATTTGGCCGACCGCACGTCCAGAAGTAGTATAACAAGCGCTCGTCTGAATTGGAGGGTCTAACTCAATAACCAAAGGACAATTTAATCCTAGAGTTGCACGAGCAGCAGAAATTGAATTTATAACAAACGCTGAAATCCTTTGGTCGGGATGTTTGTCAAATACCAAAACAACTCGATTAGACCTAACTTTTTTAAGACCAACAGTCCCCATTAAGAACTTTGAAAGCATGCTGCCTTCTACATATAAACTATTATCAGGCAGTTCATTAATGTCAGACGCATTTATAACATTTGGATGGGTAATAAAATTGTCACAAATTGAAGCTACAAGTTTTGCTGCGGCTGAAGCGTCACCGGCATGGCCGCCAATAGTAGCACCTATGCCAGTCGGTACTACCATTACGACATTGAAATCTTTTGTGTTTTCAAATTTCCTTGGGATAAAATTGAAAATAGATTCCGGATGAATATGAGTAAAATCTTTAGTATCAGTTAAAATACCAAGTTCACAGTGAAGCACTTTTTTATTGCTCTCAGTAACAACAAAGCGAACCGGTATCTCATCAATCGAAATATAATCGTAGATTGCTTCAGCAAAGTAAGAAAGCAGAGATGTATTTCCTTTGGTTATTGGAATGTCTATTTCGCGCTCAAGCAGCCGCATGTCAATGTCTTTCTATAAAGTGAGCCTCAGAAGATTTTGCCCTAAACCATTTCATTGATAATTTTCTAGCAGCCTTTTGATCAAATTTTGTGCAAGAAAAAATATTAATGTAAACAGTTTCTAACAAATCCAGTGTATGAATTACAATAGAACTTGTAAGGATGAATTGAACCGCAGATGTCCCTTTTTGCTGTGGTGAAGTTTGCTTTTGCGCCTTTGGCACACCGTAATCATCCCAGAAATGCACCTCACAACGTTTCATTTTAATTTCTTTACATAATTTTATAAAATACTTGCGAAGGCTTGTTCTGTTAAACTTTGTAGGATCACAATCATGGAGATCTAAAATAAGTTCATATCCATAAGACCCTTTTTTATCTTTGTCTTTTCCCATTTTCTCTTATCTCCGAAGAGTTATTCTGTTTTTCTCTAAAAACCAGTTAATTAAACTGCCATGCTCGCCAGTGCACAAATTAAAAAGAGCTTCCTTATATACGTCAGCTTGGGGCTGATCCCCAAAATCAGCAATGGCCTCTAGTAATGGCGATATTGATAGGGAAATTCTCTGACGAGCAGTTAATAATGCTTTACGGTTTAATTGTGGATGATCTATCGTAGTTCGGGCTCTCTCTGTAAGTGCTTGAGCATATATGCCAGTGACATGTCGAAAGTAATCAAGATGATTTTTTATTTCATCTTTAACTGCATCGAGAATAGGATGTTTGTTATTATATTTATCTCCCTTGAACATGTTACATTTCGGGCATGATATGTGAAGATTGTCCCACTCATATGCGCTTTTTGGAAATTTGCTTTTTGGTTTTCTATGTTCAACGTGCTCGTAACAAACATCATTAATTCTTGCCTCGCAATAACAACAATGAGTAAATTGGCCGTCACTATACATCGTTTTTAAAGAAGAAATGATGTCGCTTTTTTTATATTTATTATAATACTTTGGATCCGGCTTTTTACTTGTTTTGAGAGCTTTTAGTAAATCGTTTGTCCAATTTTTTCCACATAGACGAAGCGATTCGGGCTGAGGAGTTCGCTTTACTTTTCTCATTTATTTTTTAACCTTTTTTTTAAGACTTTTTGTTATATTATCAAGTGCTACGGTCATGCTAATGGGATCGCTTTCGGGGAGCATTTTGTTTAATTTGCGTAACAAAGCATTTCTTTCTTTGTGTTCTGAAGGCGATCCTTTGCCAGATAATATTTTGTAATCCAACTCTTCATATTTCTTTAAAACTTTTTCTTCAAATTCTGGCGCTCTGGTTCCTTGATCAATTCCCATAACTTCGCGATATACATCCTCTGCAAGCCAGCCAAAAGGATCCATAACTTCATGACCATGAGGACCAATCGAATGTACCCTCGTGTTTTTAGATCCAGAAACTACAAGAGGTGAATGAGTCGTCGCAATAAACTGTATTTTAGGAAATATTTCACGAAGTGCCAATAGTATGCGCTGTTGCCATCGAGGATGTAAGTGCTGTTCAATCTCATCGATCATTAATATGCCTGTCATTTTTTTAAGATCTAAAGTCTTCTGGTATAGTGTACGCCACCATAGAAAATCTAGAACCCATGTTATTGTTCCTTTATAACCATCACTCAAAGCGTCAAGCTCACAATCTCCCCAGCGACCTCGAACAGATATGCCATTGGCTTTGAGTTCAACCTTATCTTTAGATTCCAAACTAAGTATTTCTTTCAAAGCCCGACATAGTTGGTCCTCCATCTTTTTTGCATACACATCACGGATTTTTGGGTCTCTGCCTCCTTTTTTACGTGCTAAATCAACAAGTCTTCGAAATGCAAGCTCTGAATTTTGGTGGGGCTCATAGTAACGAAATAGAGAATATACTGAGTCTACAGAATTATATTGGCTGAAGTCGCCGGTTCCTCGAGTTTGTCTGCCAGCACCATAAGCACAAATAAATATTTTGTTCCAAGGAAAGGTTTCAATATGAATCTTCTTTCTTCTGCCATTTTTATATTCATAAACAGATTGTTCTAAAGATTCAAAGTGCAGTTTTGGAAATGAATTAATTGTAGTTTCAATTTCAAAAACCTTGTTGGCTTTATTTTTTAAAAAAACCCGGATTGAACCTTTCTTTTTGCCATGACGAACTAAGTCTGCTTTGAGTTCACGAAAGAGGGCTGCTGCACTTGATGAATCACATATACCAATTGCTATGCAACTCAAGAGGGTTGTTTTGCCGTCGCCATTATCTGCGGCCAGCAAAACAGATTCGCCATAACGATCAAAACTGAGTTCAAAATTTTCAAAGCATCTGACATTTTTCAGAAGAACCCTACTTATATACATTAAAAGTATTTCCTTAAAATCGACAAAACATTAGAATTTAGCACGCATTGTACAGAAACATGCAAAACTTGCAAGAAAATACATAAGTTTTATTGAAAAAAAACAAACTCTAGTATATTATCGTCAGATATGTGCAGTTTTCTTTAACTTATTGTAATTAAAGTAGTTAACTTCAACCTAATTGACTGGAGAGATATGAAAAAAAGAAAGCAAAGCAAAGAAATATTAGCTCAACTAGGTGAAAACATTGGTAAAGTTTCAACTTTATTTAATGATCTTGTTCATTTAGAGGATATTGATAATAGTGTCAAAGTACTTGAATGTGAGCCAAAAAGAAAAGAATACACAAAAACCAAACAAGAGAGTAAAAGGAGAAGCACAAGGAAAAATGCAGCATCCAAGCAGGGTATGTTCGACCTTAAGGGGTAAGGTGCGGATTAAAATCGTCTTCTGCGTTCATCTCTCAGGGGAAGCGTGCCGAGTGCTGATTTAAACTTGTCCTTAAAAAAATCCTATGCTTACCCGAAACTTCGCAATCTTGTAGTTTTAAAGCATGAACCCCCTGATGAATCATGGGGGCTAACCGTGGAATTTTTGTTATTAAATAGGTCCTTCGACTGCGCTCAGGATGACATGGTTTTTTTGTTATGTTGGCGTTATTGTAATTTGTTGCGGTCAACAGCACCCCCGGCCAAAGACCGGGGTTAAATGGTTTTGCGGTCCGCATTGCGGGCGTTTCTTTACTTTTTTCCCATACTATGCGGGACCTTCACCGTTACGCTTTCCTCTGTAATATTTCCGAAAGAATCCTCGGCACCATAAGTTATCGTATAGACCCTGCTGTCTTTGTTGTTACCGCGTCGCTCTGCACGAAGATATATCCGGCCGTCACCGTCCACTTCGATATCCCCTGCCATGTCCATCTGGCCGCTGTGCTGTCCGGTCGTTACGTTGTAGACATAAGACATATCGCCCTCGACAACCGATATTCGTTCCAGCCAATACAAAGGATCGGGATCGTTGTCATCGCCGGCTGTGACGAATACCAAAATATGGACCATCTTATGGTTCGGCGGCCAAAGAACATCGGATGACAACAAGATCGTTATCACAGGCGGAAGATCGCCCGAAGGCTCTCCAACCAAAAACCCGCTCCCAAGCGTATAGCCGCCTCCTGTCATAACTCCGGTATCCGGCTGACCGATAGAACAAACAAGCGTAAGATCGCCCGAAGAAGAGACGCCGCCTCCGCTGTCAACAGTGTACCAGACGAGATCGAGTTCATCGCTCATATAAGCAGATGCAAAAACCCCGACAACTAAAAATATTACAACAGAAACCGCCCGAAAAATCCGTCGCCTGATTACGCTCCTGTCTTTCATTTTATTCTCCTAATATCATATTTCTGTCACTAAGCTGCCTGTCTGGCCGAACAACTTATTTGGGACCTTTGCCGTTTCCGTTTCCTGTTTTTGTTTTAGCATTGCTATCAGAAAAACCGCTTGTACTATATCTGCAGTCAAGACCACAGTCCTGGCCGGGGCCGTTTCCTTCACCGTTATCGCATTGCTCACCGAAATCGGGCACTCCGTTTCCACAACAATCAGGGTTCGGCAGTCTTCCCCAACATTCACCGCCAGAACACACGTCATCCAGGCTGCAATCATCTCCGTCATCGCAAAGCGCTCCATCATTGGGAGCGCTTACACATCCGTCTGTAGAATCACACGAGTCAACTGTACAAGGGTTGCCGTCATCACAATCTACTGGAATACCTGACACACATCCAGCAGCATCGGCTCCAGGTGCCGTTGGATTACAAGTCTCTACACCATTACAGAGTATTCCATCATAACAATAACTGTCATCGAAAACATTTGAACATGTTCTATCTGTTTCACAGGAATCTATTGTACACGGAATTCCGTCATCACAATCTGAGTGAGTTGTGCACTCACCACAATCCTCATCGACTTGTCCGTTACAGTCATTGTCTGCACCATCGCCGCATACCTCAACTGAATCACCAGTATTATCTGAACATGACATTATGCCATCTGAACAGAACATTCTTCCTTCCTCACAAAAATCGCTGTCTAAACCGTCACAGTCAACGCCGTACGCCACTTCATCGGAACCGTCGGGAGTCAAAGGATCACAGTCATTATCCTTCCCGTCACAAACCTCCCGCGCCCTGGGATAAGTCAAAGGATCACTATCATCGCAATCTATTGTATTATCAAACCCGTCACCGTCAGCATCTTCGACACAGTCATCAACGATCCCGTTACAGTTATTGTCTTTACCATTATCGCATATCTCAGGGGCAAAAGGATAAACCGTTGGATCGTCATCATCGCAATCTATAAGCCCGTGTTCATTTGGATATAATCCGCTCCATCCATCCCCGTCCGTGTCGGTCCAATCACCATTCCCACAGCCTTCTTCTGTATCTCCTAAACCGTCACAGTCGTTATCCACACCGTCACCACAGAATTCCGGTAAAGGTTCAATTGCACCTACACAGTCGCCCCATTCTCCACCTGTACATGTTTGGGTTCCATATTCACAAGGGCCTACATCAGTAGTTCCGCATGGTCGCGTATAGCCATCAATGCATCCACAACCTTCATCGATAACACCGTCACAGTTATTATCAACACCATCGCATAACTCAGGGGCAAAGAGATAAACTGTCGGATCATTATCATCGCAGTCGCCCATACACTCTGAAAGGCCATCGCTGTCATCGTCGATCTCATTATCAGGTACGAACCAGCCATTACAGTCATTCAGTTTACCATCGCATATCTCAGGCGCCCCGGGATAAACCGTCAGATCGTTATCGTCACAGTCTTCGTTTCCGTTGGGATTGAATGCAAGGAATCCGTCACCATCGGCGTCCATGCCGCTGCACTCCGGTACCGGCTCGTCGATCGTTCCGTCGCAATCGTTATCTATATTATCGCCGCATATTTCTGGAGAACTGCGATAATCCGTGCTGCATTCCGTACCAGCTCCAGTTGGGTCACACATTACTGTACCGCCGGCACATTGACCGGAACCACAAGGCTCGCCAAGCTGCCAGCCTTCATCGACTTGTCCGTCACAGTTATTGTCCATGCCGTCGCAGAATTCTGCTTGAGGCACTTGTCCATCACACTCAGTCCATTGCCCTGCGTCGCAATGCCGAAATCCAACACATATTCCCTCTTGGTTTGTGACATCGCAGGGTTGTTGATCTCCGTCAACACATTCGCCGCATTCGGGTGTCGGTTCGTTCATACATCCGCCGGTTGGATCACAAAAGTCATCAGTACACTCAATTCCGTCATCGCAGTTCAAGGGCTGTCCACTCATACAAACTCCGAAGCCGTTGCACACATCATATTCGCTGCATGCATTTCCGCCATCGCAAAAAGTTCCCTGTGGCTCATAGCTATAAACACACTCTCCGATCGTAGCATCCCACCAACTATCCATACACGGCCCGGGATCATCACATCCGGTTCCACATCCGGGGATCGGTTCATTTACACAGTTGCCGCTTGAAGGATTACATATGTCATCTGTACACGGATTGCCGTCATCCTCACATTGTACGCTCACTCCCCCACCACATACTCCGTCAAGACACATATCATTTACGGTACATGCATTTCCGTCATCGCAGGGATTACCATTATTGGGAATGTTTACACATCCGCCCGCAGGATCGCACATGTCATCTGTACAGGGATATCCGTCATTGCAAACTCCCGAATTAGGAATATTCATACATCCCACTACAGGATCCCAACTATCCTCTGTACAAGGGATACCATCATCGCAAATACCGCTGCATCCGGGGATCGGTTCATTTACACAGTTGCCGCTTGAAGGATTACATATGTCATCTGTACACGGATTGCCGTCATCTTCACATTGTACGCTCACTCCACTGCTGCATACTCCATCCAGGCAAACATCACTTATGGTACACCCGTCACCGTCACTACAAGGAGTGCCGGCAGCTAAGGGTAGATTAACACAGCCAGATAACGGATCACACATATCGTCGGTACAAAAACTGCCGTCATTGCAAGCTGTATCATCGGGAACGTTTACACATTCGCCGGTCACAGGATCTTTTCTATCATTTGTGCACGGGATACCGTCATCGCAAGGTGAGATGCACGGATCTTCATCGATCAACCCGTCACAGTTATTATCCCAACCGTCACCACATATTTCCGGATAACCGCTCCCATCTGTGCTGCAAACCGTACCTATTCCAGTTGGGTCACACATTACTGTACCGCCGGCACATGAACCCGTACCGCAGGACTCACCAGTTCCAAAACCTTCATCGGTCGCCCCGTCACAGTTATTGTCCGCGCCGTCACATATCTCTGCTTGAGGTACCGGTCCTATACATTCTGTCCACTGGCCTCCATCACAATACATATCTCCAGCGCATGTTCCAAATGAATTTGTGACATCGCAAGGTCGTTGATCTCCGTCAACACATTCGCCGCATTCGGGTGTCGGTTCGTTCATACATCCACCGGCTACAGGATCGCAACTGTCCTCGGTACATGGGTTGTTGTCATCGCAATAATATTCATTAGGCGTATTCATACATCCGCCGACTGCAGGATCACAAAAGTCATCCGTACACTCAATTCCGTCATCACAGTTCAAGGGCTGTCCACTCATACAAACTCCGAAGCCGTTGCATGTATCAACCACGCTGCAGTCATTTCCGTCATCGCAAAAAGTTCCTGATGGCTCAAAAGTAGTTACACATTCATTCGTCGTAGCATCCCACCAACTATTCGTACACGGCCCGGGATCATCACATCCAGTTCCACATCCGGGTATCGGTTCGTTCATACATCCACCGGCTACAGGATCGCAACTGTCCTCGGTACATGGGTTGTTGTCATCGCAATAATATTCATTAGGCGCATTTATACATCCGCCTGCAGGATCACAAAAGTCATCAGTACACTCAATTCCGTCATCACAGTTTAAGGGCAATCCCCCACTGCATGCTCCATTAAGACACATATTGCCTTCGGTACAGCCATCTCCATCATCACAGGCCATTCCATTATTCGGAACCGGATCATATATACATCCGATTCCAGGTTCCCACACATCAAATGTGCATGAGTTTTCATCATCGCAATCATATTCACTCTGACACTCCGCAGAACACCCGTCACCGGGTTCTATATTTCCATCGTCGCATTCCTCTCCTAAGTGTGGTTGTACAACATCATTACCACACACTTCAAACGCACAGTTAGAATCGCAATCATCGTAATTTTCAGTGTTCCCGTCGTCGCATGACTCTCCAGGCTCAACAACGCCGTTACCGCAATAAGCACTGCATCCCGGTATCGGTTCGTTTATACATCCACCGGCTGGATCGCAAATGTCCTCTGTACATAGGTCACCGTCATCGCAAAAAGTGTTATCAGGGATATTTCTACACATCTGTTCTATGAAATCCCATGAATCAACCGTACACGGGTTACCGTCATCGCAAATACCGCTGCATCCGGGTATCGATTCGTTCATACATCCACCGGCTGGATCGCAAATGTCCTCTGTACACAGGTCACCGTCATCGCAAAAAGTGTTATCAGGGATATTTCTACACATCTGTTCTATGAAATCCCATGAATCAACCGTACACGGGTTACCGTCATCACAAATACCGCCGCATCCTGCTATCGGTTCATTCGTACATCCACCGGCCGGGTCACATATATCATCCGTACAAAGATCTCCGTCATCGCAAAAAGTGTTATCAGGGATATTTCTACACATCTGTTCTATGAAATCCCACGAATCAACCGTACACGGGTTACCGTCATCACAAATACCGCCGCATCCCGCTATCGGATTGTTCGTACATCCACCGGCCGGGTCACATATATCATCCGTACAAAGATCTCCGTCATCACAAAAAGTGTTATCAGGGATATTTCTACACATCTGTTCTATGAAATCCCATGAATCAACCGTACACGGGTTACCGTCATCGCAAGTACCGCCGCATCCCACTATCGGATTGTTCGTACATCCACCAGCCGGGTCACATATATCATCCGTACAAAGATCTCCGTCATCGCAGATAGGTGGAGTCCCATTAACACAACCGCTAGGTGAAGATGAACTTGACGGATCACACATTTCTGATCCATCACAATAT
>SDBV01009008.1_pt1 | contig 13342 bp, 8 predicted proteins | sample 2277081 | NCBI WGS metagenome assembly SDBV01 (sample SAMN10402039, study PRJNA504765) | marine sediment metagenome | isolation source: marine sediment core GS10_PC15, 223 cmbsf | place: Arctic Ocean: Southern Knipovich Ridge | collected 2010 | reverse complement strand
ATATCTGGAGCAATCCCGAGAGACTTGAAATGCAATTAACCGTCCACAATATCAGAGAATGGCTGGTGTACCCGGGAATCGAAAAAATGGCGAAAGAGGGTTATTCCTATGATTTTATCTCAGATGCACTGCTTGGGCAGATTGAGTCTGGGAATGGGGGACTTCAATCCGCCGGTGGAGACATGTCATACGATGTACTGGTTATTCCGGAATGCCGGAATATGCCTCTTGAATCACTTCAGAAAGCCATCGACCTCGCAAAATCCGGAAGTATTGTCATTTTTGAGAAGATGCCCGATGATGTGCCAGGTTTGCATGATCTTGATGCTCGCAGGGATAAATTCCGGGAACTTATTGGAACCCTGCAATTCACAGATGCAGGTGATGGGATTAAGGAGTTTAAAAACGGGAAAGGAACAGTATTGCTCTCCGGAAACATTAAAAATGCACTGGAATATGCAGGTATAGCTGGTGAAAAAATCGGCAGATATGGTTTGAAATTTACACGCCGTGAAGTGGATGACGGGAAATTTTATTACCTGGTTAATCATACTGCTTTACCCATCGATGATATGATCCCAATTAATGAAGAAGCTAAAACTGTAATGATTATGGATCCACAGGATGGATCATATGGGAAGGCCTTAATCAAAAAGGGAAATGACCAGACTAAGGTTCGGGTGCAGCTTCTGCCTGGAGAATCTGTATTTCTCCGTACCTGGTCAGATCAGATTGACACAGAAAGCTGGGCCTATTCTGAAGGTATAGATGATCCCATTGATCTTTTGGGCCCATGGAAACTGGAGTTTATTTCAGGGGGTCCCACACTGCCCGCACCCGCGGAACTGGAATCACTGGCACCCTGGACAGACCTGGGTGATACAAGTATGAATAACTTTTCCGGCACAGCCGAATATACCTTAAGTTTTGATCAGGCTGATGTTTCTGCAGATGAGTACATACTTGATCTGGGACAGGTTTGTGAGTCTGCCAGGGTAACGTTGAACGGAAAGGATCTTGGAATACTCTGGAGCATACCCTACCAGGTAAAAATTGGAGATTATCTTAATGAGGGAGAGAATACTCTGAAAATTGAGGTTGCCAATCTTATGGCCAACCGAATCCGTTATATGGACAGAAATGGCATGGCATGGAGAAATTTCCATGAAATCAACTTTGTAAATATTCTTTATAAACCCTTCGATGCTTCCGGTTGGGATGTAATGAAATCAGGGCTTGCAGGTCCGGTTCGAATCATACCTGTTTCAACATACGGTGTATCTCAATTGCAGTAATAAGTCGATCTCAAAGGAAATAGTGCATTGCCTCTAATTGAGATATGATAATTTAATGAAAAACAGATGATGAATCACGCGACTATTGCCTTTTGTTGTTTAATGCATATTTTACCGCTGTCGGTAACTGCTGTCTCTTCCGAGGGAAAGGGTGAACAGGACAGGCCAAATATTATCCTTTTCATTGCAGATGACCTGGGGTATGGGGAGTTGGGATGCCAGGGAAATCCTCAAATACCCACCCCGTTTATTGATGCGATTTCCAACAACGGGATCAGGTTTACATCGGGATATGTAACCGCTCCTAATTGCAGCCCCTCCCGGGCCGGAATGCTTACAGGCCGGGTTCAAACCCGGTTTGGTTATGAGAACAATCCAATTGGTGCGAGGAACGAATTGCCTGGATACGGATTGCCTTCAGGAGAAATAACCATCGCCAGGGCACTGCACGATGTGGGTTATGCCACTGCATTAATTGGTAAATGGCATCTGGGTGGTACAGCTGTTTACCATCCCCAACGCAGGGGTTACGATGAATTTTTCGGTTTTCTTCACGAAGGACATTATTATGCGCATCCCTGGTGGGACGGCGTTACCTCCATGCTGCGGCGTAAAGTATTACCGGATGGTTCCAAAGGAAGATGGCATGGCGATGGGGTAGTGCTTTATACCGCCCTGGGTTATGATGAACCACCCTACGATGCCAATAATCCGATCCTGCGGGGAGGACAACCGGTTGAGGAGGATGAGTACCTGACGGATGCCTTTACACGGGAGGCGGTCAGCTTTATTGAAAGGCACCAGGACCGGCCCTTCTTTTTGCAACTTGCCTACAATGCAGTTCACAGTCCCATGCAGGGAGCTTATGCCTATATGGAGAAATTCACCTCCATTGAGGATATTCAACGGCGGATATTTGCAGCCATGCTGGCTAATATGGACAACAGCGTGGGAGAGGTCATGCAAAAATTGAGAGCATGCGGTCTGGAAGAAAACACGCTGGTAATATTCCTGAGTGATAACGGAGGCCCGACCCTGGAGCTGACCTCAAGCAATCTTCCCCTGCGTGGAGGAAAGGGATCTATGTATGAAGGCGGCCTCCGCATTCCCTTTATGATGCAATGGATAGGCAGGATCCCTTCAGGATCCACCTATGATCATGCCATAAGTTCCCTCGATTTGTTCCCTACTTTTGCTTCCGCTGCAGGCGCCATTTTGCCTGATCACCTGGATGGTGTGGACCTGATGCCCTACCTGTCGGGTGAAAATTCCGATCCACCTCATAACTCGCATTTCTGGAGACAGGGTAAAAAAACTGCACTACGGCTGGGGGATTGGAAAATTGTATTTAATCCTCAAAAAAATGATTGGGAATTATATAACCTGGTAGATGATCTTGGGGAAACTGACAACCTGGTTCACAGGAATGCTGAAAAAGTTGAAGAGCTAAAAAAGGAATGGGATAAGATGAATCAGCAAATGATAGCACCTATATTTTAGACCGTAAAATTGTTCCAGGATTCTTTATTCATACCAAAAACCAAGGTGGTTCTCATGAAAGATTTTCATATTTGGTGCACAAGGTGTGGATAGTTCGCTGGTGGATTTGTATTTTTAGAAAAAAATCAAATATGAGAAAAATTCAGTTCATGGCATTGCTGGCAGCATTCATCGGATTGGTGAGCTGCGGCAAAGAGCATAAAAAGCCAAATGTGATTTATGTATTTGCAGACCAATGGCGGGCACAGGCAACGGGTTATGCCGGAGATGTCAATGCCAGAACACCCATTCTTGATAAATTGGCCCAGGAAGGTATTAATTTTAAAAATGCGGTATCCACATGTCCTTCATGCACCCCATACAGGGCAAGCTTATTGACAGGGATGTACTCAACTACCCATGGTTTATTACTGAACGATATATTGCTTGATCCCGAAAGTGAGTCCATGGCCAAAATCTATAAAAAGGCCGGCTATAATACTGCCTACTGGGGCAAATGGCATGTGGGAGGTCCTTATAGATTAGGCTATATTTCAGAATCAAACAGACAGGGATTTGACTTTTGGAAGGTGATGGAATGTACACATGAATACATGGATTCATGGTATTTTGATGGGAATGATCGAAACAGAAAACGATGGAACGGTTACGATGCCCATGAACAGGCAAAGGACCTTTGCAAATATATATCAGACCATGCCAATGACGAGAATCCCTTCCTGGCAGTATTGTCCTGGGGACCACCCCATGATCCGTATTTTCAGGTTCCCGAAAAGTACCTGGATATGTATTCAGACCTGACGAATATAGTGTTGAGGGAAAACGTGCCGGAGGACTACAAGGAGGAAGCGCTGAAGATGTTGCAAGGCTATTATGCACATATTGCCGCCCTGGATGAGTCCATGGGATGGATTATACAGCAGATCAAAGAATCGGGCATTGAAGAGAATACCATTCTCATATTCACTTCCGATCATGGTGATATGGTAGGTTCCAAGGGGATGAAGTATAAATCCAACCCCTGGGATGAATCTATTATGGTACCTTTCTTATTAAAATACCCGGATGCTGTCAAAGAGGGACGTACCATTGAAATGCCAATTGGCACCCCCGATATTTTGCCTACACTGTTAGGACTGTGTGAAATTAATACAGATCTGGAATTTGAGGGTAGCGATTTTTCTGACATTTTGCTTGGGAATGAGGATGAGTTTGAGAATGCTGCATTAATAACCAATCCTACTAAAAATGTTGTAAAAAGAGAATTCAGGGGAGTTCGGACCAGCCGCTATACCTATGTTGAGGATTTAACTGGTCCCTGGTTGCTTTATGATAATGAAAAAGACCCCTATCAATTCACCAATCTAATAGAGCAAGAGGGGAATGATAAATTAAAAGCTGAATTAAAGGTAAAATTGACTACGGCCCTGGAGCTTGCCAATGATGAGTTTCTTCCCGAACAGGATTACCTTGAACGATTTGGACTCTATATCACCCCTGGAGGATATCCGCCCATGAATTTAGAGTTTGACCCCAATAAGTGAAATTGATCTGATGAAATAGAATTCGAGAGGGGCTAAGCTGGAGGAAGCCAAATCCAATACTAATAAGCCCCCTCCCAAGACCTTCCGACCCGGGTTCCTTTCAATAATTATCTATGGGATAAAAATCTTTATGAGAAGTAATTTGTGAATTTGGGAATGACATATGAAACAAATCTGATTAATACTGTAACATAATCGTAATATTTTGATTCAAACAGGTGATTTCTTCCATGAGGTTTGCGTTACTTTTATAGTTTGTATGAAATGTAACCTTAAAATAATGATAAGCTTATGAAATCATCAATGAGATTGAGGGCTGGTGTTGCGATACTATGCTGCAATTTATTATTCCTGAATATTGTTTATTCACAAACCAACGGCAGCAACCCGGCATCCGGTTCAGACAAAAAGTACGATGTGGCTGCAATAGTCTGGCCTTCCTATCATCCCGATGACCGTGCAAAAATATTCTGGCCCGATGGGATTGGAGAGTGGCAAACTGTTATAAGCAATAAACCCAAGTTTGAAGGGCATGAACAACCACGATATCCTTTATGGGGCTATGTGAACGAAGCGGATCCTTATGTGGCAGAAATGGAAATAGAAGCAGCCACCGACCACGGCGTAAATGTATTTATTTTCGACTGGTACTGGTACGACGGCATGCCATTCCTGGAAGGACATTTGAACGATGGTTTCCTGAAGGCAAAAAACAAGGATAAGATGAAATTCTACCTGATGTGGGCCAATCATGATGTGGGTCGAGCATGGGACAAGCGTGGTGCAGATGACAGCTTTGCCAGGAAAACCAAGTCTCTTATCTGGAAAGCTGCGATAGACCGGGATGAATTTGAAATAATTTGCCACAGATTTATAGAAAAGTACTTCTCCCAGGCAAATTATTATACCATCGATGATAAACCGGTATTTATGATCTACTCGTTGAATAGTCTTATTGAGGGTCTGGGTGGAGTTGAACAAACCATAGATGCCCTGGGCTGGTTCAGGAAAGAAGTGAAAAAGGCCGGCTATAAAGGTCTTGAGCTACAGTATTCTTTGAGATTAGACGGACAAAGAGATATTATCAAGAACGGGGACAATTTCGGAGTCGAAAAAGAACTTGTTAAGCAGTTGGGAATTAATTCACTTACCCATTATGTTTATGCCCATATGACAGGGATTGACAGGGATTATAATGAGGTGCTTGAGGACGCCGTAACGATTTGGAACTGGGTCTCCGATAACTATGAAGCCAAATACTATCCCCAGGTATCGGTGGGCTGGGATGCCAGTCCGAGGGCTCATAATTTTGTTGGAGGTATTACAAAAAACAGCAACCCGGAAAATTTTGAAGGAGCATTACGGAAAGCAAAAGACTTTGTGGATAAACATCCTGAACAAGTCCCACTAATTACTGTCAACAGCTGGAATGAATGGACGGAAACCAGCTACCTGATGCCATGTACAATGCATGGATACGGATACCTCGAGGCTATTAAAAGGGTTTTTCTGGAGGAGGAATAGGATCCCTAATTCAATAATAATGTTTAAGAAAGAGAGAAAAGAAGTAGCCGGATTTATGTGCCGCCTATATGAAAGAGGTCTTACTACTATTTCCGGTGGTAACATAAGTATGTTATGTGACAACAATGTACTGATGACACCTTCAGGATTAGACAAGGGACGGTTAAAGGCTAAGCATATTGTTATCATGACAATGGATGGTGAGAATTTGACGCCCGAATTAACTCCTACCATCGAAAAGGATATGCACCTGGCAATTTATAAAAATAACAGTGAAGTAAAAGCCATTGTACATGCACACCCCGTTACAGCAACGGCATTTTCGTCCACCAATAAAACCATCTCCACAGATATGCTGGGTGAGTTGTACGCCCTTCTTCGTGAGCCTGGCAGGATTGGTTATGCCACTATGGGTACAATGAATCTTGCTGAACAGGTGGGAGAAGCTGCCAAAAAGTACAGGGTAATGTTGGATTTCCGGATAAAAGTCTGAGTTATTACGGCATCCGGCACACCGGCGACATCAAAGGATTGCGCCCCGCCCACTCGGAATACCATCCCGGTTGCAGCATCTATCCAGTTATTGATGGCATCGCATATAACGGAGTCCTGGTACCATAGTACTTTACATTCGCCACCTGCCATAGCAGGCCTAAACCAGTTATAGGAGGCACTGACGCTGTCTTCTCCTGGTTCAAGATCCTCGTTGCCAGCTTCCGTAATATAGATCAGCAGATCCGATACAGCATTCAGCTCAGGTCTTCCAAGCTGGTTGCCGATATCGTTCACTCCCTCGTAGGTCAGGGAAATCACAAAGGATTCACCCGCCTCAATCTGGGCATCGGCTGAATCCAGCAGTTCTGAAAAGCGAAGAGTATAAGGGGCGTTAGGAGCGAGACGAATATCCTGCCACCAACCAAAGTGCGCGGATGAAAAATCCCTCAGGTCGAGGGTAGAATCTCCCCTGTTGGTCAGCTCAAAATAATTGTGACCCCATCCATTTGGGGCTGCCCACTCAGAGAAGATGAGCCTGGGTGCCTGGGAATTTACCGTAAGGCATAGCCCCAGAAACAAGGTAAATAGAAATAGTAGCTTTCTTTTTTTCATAGCTGTTTTTTTAGTGAGTATTAGATAATTAAAATTTAGGTGAACAATATAAAACAATCATTGTTGTGAATATAATACTTTCAATGTGCAGTAAAATTAGCATGAATCCAAATTTAAATTCCAAACTCTGTATCATTCCGTCGGAACTCTGTATCATCCTGTCTGATTACAAACCTTGTCCCTCACCCATACCTCTGTCAATCCTGCACAACATTTTCAATTAATTTTCTTTTGCATTTGTCCCGTAATCTATTTCTGGTTGAAAATTTTGTCGATCGCCTCCAGATAGGCCATTTGATTTATTGTGTCGGGCTCCAGATAGCTTCCTTCTGTCCATTCATTCCAACAATTAATAATGAAAATTTTCTGTGATTTTGGATGTACGTCCAAATAGTTTTTCATATCCACAAGTGCCTGTTCGAAATTTGCCGGGGTATTGTCTGTAATTATCCCCATGTATGGATAACCCAGTTTCCTGAAAGATTCTTCCTGGTTTGTTCGCGGACTGCTGTCCCAGCCCATGGTGATATTGGGAAAATAGGGAAGACTCATCTCTTTGGAAAATTTGTCTGCGTAGGCAAAGTATTTCGTCTTCACATCGTTGTATGAATGTGTGGGGAACTCAGGGGTTACATGATGAATCCAGACGTAGGATGTGGTAGATGTAAATCCAATACCGGTTAATATGTTCTCAATTTCTTCTTGAGGAATGATCTTTTCCGAGGGCAGAATGGTTTGTCCCCAGACCACCGCATTCAGGTGTAAATCTTTAAATCCGGCCGCAATTACCTTCTGGCGAAACTGGTCTACTCCCTTTTCAGTTGCTTCCAGGCTCCCGAAAATTTCCATGAATTTCGATATATCATATATAGAAAAATAGGGAGCTTCGTCAATCTGCCAATAACAGGGATGGGAGAAATAGGTCTTGATCAGATAATCGCACATCTTATCCCAGGTATTCAGTGAGATTTTACCCGGATAGAGAATGTCAGGACCGTCTGCATCCATCAGGTTTGCTGAATCAGCCGGAAAAATTTCCAGCCAGTTATGATTGGCCCACATTAAACTAAAGTCAATCTCGTCGTTGTTGTCGGCATTGAAAAACCCCTCTTCAATGGCATCTTCCAGGAATGGGCCGTCATTATAATAGTACCAGTCAAAAACAAAAGCATCCAGACCGTGTTCAGCAGCTGCGCTGATTTTTTGCTCCATTTGATATGGATCCGATTCGTCTGTATATCCCCATTCCGGTACCTTGGGTTGCTGGTGACCATCGAACCTGGGCCTGGCCTCCTTTACAAGTTCCCATTCCGTCCAGCCAGGGCCATAACGCCTGATGTTACGTGCATCGGGATGATAATTTGGAAAATAGTAGGCTGCCACTGTATAGTCATCTTCCGTTTCGCTCACGGGAGATGACTGAAAATCCTTAGCTCTCTTAGATGAACACGATGCAGATACCATGAAGAGTGTTGCGATACTGAAGAGTGTTACGATACTGACCAGAGTTGCTAAATTAAATGTGGCTGCGGTTTTTTTCAATGTGTTAAATATATGTGAAAATTCATGAGATAAAATTATGACATAGTGGAATACCTCATTGTATGGAATGATTGTTTCATGTTGGACGAATTGATCCGTATTTATTAATTTGTTACCATTGCAGGTGAAAATGTTACAAGTTGATGTTGTAAGAACCTGCTGCATCAGTTTCTAACTGCTAAAATGTTACTTTTGGTAATATGAAGAGTGATTTCGTGTACAGAGCTGTCCTCCTGCTTATTCTGACCGTCTCCTGCTCATTTGAGAAGTCCTTTTCTCAGTCGAAGGTCATCGAATTTGAGCATATTACCTTGGAAGATGGACTTTCCAATCTGCGTATCGAAGCCATTGAACAAGACTTCATGGGATACATATGGGTAGGTACCAAACGGGGACTGTGCAGATACAATGGATACGACTTTGAAGTATATAGCAGTATTGCCTATGACAGTACTTCACTCCGTTACCATCAGATAACCAGTTTATTTGAGGACCGCGAGCATGACTTATGGATAGGGGGAGGGGTTGGTGGTCTTCATTTATACAACAGGGAGCATGATAACATGCAAAGGATTTCATTTCCGCAGGACAACATCACCGACATATCCCAGGATTTTCAGGGGTATATTTGGGTAGGAACCAGTGCCGGTTTGTTTAAGTACGATAAGCTGGAAGACAAGGCCACCGAATTTTTTTCGTCCGCCGACGAATCGGTAGAGAGAATTACACTTGGTATTGTTCAGAGGGGTGAAGAGACCTTTGTAAATATGGAAGGACTGGGTTTGTACAGGTACAATACCCAAAAGGGCTTTCAGCCCGGTTCTGCTGCTTGAAGAGTGCAGGAGGCATGGTATCAACATAGTGAATGAAATGTTTGTATACAATAATCAAACATTCTGGCTTGGAACAGATCAGGGATTGTTCAGATTTTCCCCTGATCAAAATGTTAGGCTTGAAAGATTACTGGATAAGGATCAAACAGGGATCTCTCAAAATATCAGTTTCATTATCAATGAATCCTATAACAACATATGGATAGGTGCCGATGGCCTGTACCAGTATGACATCATTGAGAATTCCTTAACCCATCATATGCACGATCCCAATGCGGGATACAGCCTTTCCAACAATTTTGTTACCTGTGGACTAGAAGATTCACAGGGGAATCTGTGGTTTGGCACCTATGCCTCCGGGATGAATGTTCTTATGAACACATCAAACGACTTCCATAAAAACTCACGCATTAATCAGCAGCTAGATTTATTAAGCCGGAATATCACTACCATTACCCGGGACAAAAATAAAAACTTGTGGCTGGGAACATGGGATAAGGGTGTGCTTGTATTTGATGAGAACCAGGAACTGCAGAAGGACATGGACGATACTTTCCCATTGCTGAAATCCCTTACAAAAGAGCGTATAAGGGTCGTGACTAGCGGACCTGATGAGAGCATCTGGATCGGGAGTACGTCCGGACTTTTAACCCATGTTGACCTGAAGGGGCAGCAAAATCATGTGTATACACTTACTATTCCTGATGGCGAGGTTAGAGAATCCTTAACCATAACAAGTTTGTTATTTCAGTCAGATTCACTCCTTTGGGTCGGCACCAACATTAGGGGCCTCAATCTGTTTGATCTTCGTACAAAAAGTTTCCTGCCATTTCCAGAGCAGAAGCAGCTGAGCGGATTTAATATACTGGACCTTGAGAGGGATGGAAAGGGAAATATGTGGATTGCCACCCACCTGGATGGTATGTGGCGGATGGATATTAATGGTAACATTCGCCCTTATAATTTTGAAGAGATTGCTGATCAAAGAGTCAGAGGTGCAAATTTCATCACCATCTTTAAGGATTCCCGGGAGAACCTTTGGTTTGGTACAGAATTTCACGGATTGATAAAATTGACTCCCGATGACCTGACTACCATATATACCATATCCGAGGATCTGAAAAACCATGAGATAACGTCTATCGAGGAAGACCACGTCCACAAACTCTGGCTGGCTACAACGCAGGGCCTTCTTCGCTTTGAGGAGACTCCCGTTAATTACAGGGACGATTTCTGGAGGTATGGACTGGTGGCTGACGAGTTTAACTACAACTCCTCTTTTCAGGGTGATGACAATACTATCTACCTGGGAGGAACAAATGGATTGGCCTACTTTAATCCCGACCAATTCCGGGACAACTCCGTAGTCCCGCCTGTGTATATTGAGTCCTTTTTCATTGGAAACATAAAGGTCAGTGTCAGGGATCCTGAATCTCCCCTGAGCAGGCCAATCAATCTGACTGATAAGATTACTTTGAAGTATTCCCAGAACGAAATCGGGTTTGAATTTGTCTCGCTGAATTATATCTCCAGTGGAAAAAACCAGTACAAATACATGCTCGAAGGAATTGACAATTCGGGGTGGAATGAATTGGGGTCCAGGAGAAGGATTACATTTACCAACCTGGATTGGGGAAACTATACATTACGGGTAAAAGGTTCAAACAATGATGGCATATGGAACGAGGAAGGTGACAGTCTTGATATCAGGATCCTCCCGCCTTCCTATTTGAGCTGGTGGGCTTTTGTTATTTATGGCATTGCGTTGATTGTGGTTGTATACCTGGTATATAACCTTTTCAGGCAACGAATCAAAATGAAGCAGCAACTCAGCATGCAGCAATTTGAGAAAGCCCAGCAGATGAAGCTTTCCAATATGAAGCTCCAGTTATTCACCAATATCTCCCATGAATTCAAGATTCCCCTTAGCCTAATCATTTCCCCCCTTGAAGAGATTATCCAAAATTTTAAAGGAAGCAATGAAACCCGGCAGAAGCTTCGGATAATACAGCAAAATTCGAACAGGTTGCTCCAGATGATCAAAATTTTGATTGATTTTCGTAAGGCTGAACAGGATGTTCTGGACCTTAAGACAGGCAGGTTTGATATTATCGAGCTGGCCAGGGATACGGTTTTATCATTTCAATCGCATGTGATCAGGGAGAACAAGCACATTGAATTGAAAACCAGCCTTTCCGCTTGTGTATTTGAGTTCGACAGGGATAAGATTGAACGGGTTTTATATAACCTGGTTGACAACGCAGTAAACTTCACAGAAGAGCTTTCAGAAATTACATTACGCATTTCAAAAGGGCCTGATGAAGGGACTGTCTCCATTGAAGTGGCTGATACAGGAGTGGGGATCGAAGAGAAGGACTTAGAACGTATTTTCGAGAAATTTCATCAAGTTGAACAGTCTTCTCAGATGTCTGTTTCAAGTACAGGCTCGGGTATCGGTCTATACATTTGCAGGAAAATTGTGGAGTTGCACCATGGAAGTATTTCTGTTGACAGTTCGCCCGGTAAAGGCTCTGTGTTTACCATATTGCTGCCGGCAGCTGACATGCAAGGCATTGAAGGGCAGGTAGACATGATCGATGATATGAAGATTGCTTCGGGGCAGGAAATGCTTGAAGTTCTTGAAGATACGGCTGCTCCGGATCTTCCTGAAGATGTGCCGCTTGTTCTCATTGTGGAGGATCACCATGAACTCAGAACTCACATCAAAAAATTACTGTGGAACTTCTACAGAGTTGAAGAGGCAGAAAATGGTCTTGCTGGACTGAAAAAGGCAAAATCAGAAGTGCCGGACCTGGTCCTTTCGGACATTATAATGCCAGAAATGGATGGGGTGGAAATGTGCCTTCAAATTAAAAAGGACCCCAAGACGGAGCATATTCCGGTTATCCTCCTTTCAGCAAAGAGTGACCTTGAAAGTAAATTGGATGGATATGAGAAGGGCGCGGATGAGTATCTTGAAAAGCCGTTTCACCCCCAGCATCTTTTGGCACGCATACGAAACCTGATCGAATCAAGAGAAAAGCTAAGAGCACATTTTGGAGACGGGATTCCCCAAAAACCCAGGATTGCAGGAATCAAACCCTTTGACAGAGAATTTCTTGAAAGGGTTTATTACAAAACAGAGATGAATACTGGCAACAGTGAGTACAATGTGACTGAGCTCAGTGCAGAGTTGGGTATGAGCAGGGTTCATTTGTACAGGCGGTTTAAAGATCTGACTGGTAATACACCCAAGGATTATATGAAAGAGGTGCGCTTGAAAGCAGCCGCCGTATTGCTTGAAGAGAATCGGCTTACGATTTCAGAAGTGGCCTATCAGGTAGGTTTCAATACACCCTCAAATTTTACCGCCTCTTTCAAATCGTTTTATGGGATCTCGCCAAAAGAATATAAATCATCATAATTTTCACTTGGGGACTGCCTTTCTGCTACAATCAAATTGTGCAAATCTTTCCCCGTATTGTACATTGATTGATGGCACTAAGCTCCTTATATTGGAGGATGTACTTACAAAACCTTAAAAAATGAATCCGAGAGAACGCGTACTGAAAACATTCGGAAGAATTCCCGGTAAGGCCGACCGGGTTCCAATTCAATTTGAGATGTGCCGGCAATTAACGGACCACTTCAGTAAGAATCTGGGTATTCCGGCAGACTACACAGAGAACCTCTATGAGGACGTTACCTACCGGATCAGTGCTAATGAATTGCGGACAGCCATGGGCAGCGATGTGGTGGTTACAGGCGCCTCAGTGGCAGATGATTTTGAAATCATCCCGGATGAGAATGCACACTGGCTGAATGAGTATCAGATGAAAATGCGCCAGGGAGATATATATGTGGAAGTGGTGGATTACCCCCTGGCTCATGCCCAAACCAAAGCGGATATTGATAATTTTAGTTTTCCTGACCCTGATGCACCTGGCCGTTACCGGGATGCAGAAGCTCTGGTCAATAAATACCATGATGATTACCT
>SDBV01009007.1_pt1 | contig 13343 bp, 10 predicted proteins | sample 2277081 | NCBI WGS metagenome assembly SDBV01 (sample SAMN10402039, study PRJNA504765) | marine sediment metagenome | isolation source: marine sediment core GS10_PC15, 223 cmbsf | place: Arctic Ocean: Southern Knipovich Ridge | collected 2010 | reverse complement strand
TATCTTCCACTTTATATTCCTCTTTTTTATCATTGATATATTCCTTTGGCTTTTTCATACAATATTTCTTAATTCCTTATACCCTATACCTTATACCTTTTTTCCCTATACCTGAATAGTTACGATTTTCTTTTATATCGTCTGAAAGAATACATTAAGATAGCTATAAATGTAATGATAAAAAACAAATAACTTTCGCTAAAACTCTGATAATAAGTTTTATGCAAGCCGGCAATAAGACTTAGTATTGCAATAATTAGCCATATAATTTCTAATGCGATTATGAATTTTTTATTCATCTTTATAGTTAATTGTACCTTTAACTTTTTTTATTTTCCATTTTGTAAATTTTTCGTCAGCTTCAAAGCCTTCGCCATAAATAATTTCGTCTTTAGTAGTAATTCTAACAAATTTATCAGAATAAATTATTTCTTTTTTTTCATCCCAGATTAAGTGTTCTGTATTTAAAATTTCCCCTTCACTGTTAATAGCAACAACATCGTATTTTGCTTCCCATAGTTGTGTTTGCTCATAATGCTTTGCATAATTTGCAGAAAGGCTTGATTCTACATAAGGATAATTATTGTAATACAATACTTTTATTCCCTTTGGAAATATAACATAAGGTTTTTTTTTTGTTTCGTATCTATGTAATTCGGGAGCGGAAATTTTAAGTATTATCCGGGCAGAGTCGGTTCGTATGATTTCAATATTTTTTGCTGAAAGACCTGGTAAGTTACTTTTGTGTGTAATTGTATTAATTGTTTCAATATCAGTTTCGCATGACAGAAACATTGTAAATATTAGGAAAAATATAATTTTTTTCACCACAGTTCCAACAATTTAGCAATTTAATTAGGCTCTTAAAAAATCATTATTGTTAACATGTTAACGATGTTTAAAATAATGTTTAGAGTTGTTTAATTTACAAATGGTTAAATGGTTAAACAATTCAATAAAGGCATAATGAAACAATAAGACAGGATAACAATTTAACAATTTAACCATTATTCCATTATTCCATTATTCCTTATTGAGACATTCCCGCTAAAAGCGGCTTTAATTTCAATTTCAACATTTGAAATAATCTAGCCATTTATCAATTCGTTCTAACGATTGTAGTTTCATTTATCCAGCACCCGACAGTATAAGGTTTTCCTATTTCTTCGGCGCCAAGGTTAAAGTGAATCATTTCAATATCGGGAAAATATTTTGAATAAGTTGTTATTTGTTTATTTGCTTCGTCAGCTACAGATGGGTCTATTGATTTTGCTTTTTTATATTTATCAACCGCTGCCCAGTAAACAGTTCTTTGTTCAAATTCATTTTCACCGCATTCTTTTGAAACCGAGGCATAGATATTTCCGATTAAAATATAAGGTTTGCCGCACTTTCTATTAAGTTCTATTGATTTATAAGCATAATTACGAGCTAATTCGGGCTGTCCAAGTTTACTGGATGTTATAACTCCTAACTCATAGTAATATTTTGATTTTTCTAAATTGTCCTGCTCAAGTTCAATTGCCTGTTTGTAATAGTTAGCTGCTTTATTATAATTGCATTTTTTCACAGACATTTTTGCTATATTATATTTTGACCGTGCTGAAGGTTCTAATTTATCAAGCTGAACAGACGCTTCAAAAAATAATTCTGATTCATTGCAATTTTGTTTGTCAAGCAATTTAGTGATATTTTTCAATAAATCAATATCTTCGGGTGATTCATTAAATTTTGGAGTAAATAGTGTTATCAGTGCTTCACAATCGGCAGCTCCACATTTGGTAAATAAATTTTCTATATTATCTTTAGCAATGTTAAGATTTTTATTTTCAGGGTTTTCTTTCAGGATAAATTCTACTATTTCTATTGCTATTGCATAATTTTCAATAACCTGCTCTTTAGTGATTTTTTCTGATTTATATTGTATTATTGTTGCTTGCATATAAGTGATTAATACTTTTGCTTTTGTTTTTTTATCCTGTAATTTAATTGATTCTGAAAGATATTGATATGCTTCAGCTATTCTGTCTTTTCTGTATTTAAGCAAATCTACGCCCTTACGTCCTAAAATATATCCTTCAGGGTATTTTTTGTCGTTTCCAAAATATTTAATCCTTTGATCATAAACCATCATAAGAGTGTCAATAAGCTTGTTTTTATTATCTGCATCGGTTTCTTTATTAATGAAGTATTTTATTATTTCAACTCCATCCTTATAAATATTTTTACTTGCTCCGGGACATTCATTAAATACAATTTTCCATGGAGCGAATGCATCATCATAATTTTTTTGTTTAACAAATTCGTGATATAACGATAGGTTCATCATACATTTGACGCTGTCTTTTCCATATTTAGATTCATTATTTTGCCCGGGGCAATAATCTACTATAAAAGTTGAAAAGAATAATAATGCTGATGTTAATGTTAATATTGTTTTCATTTGTAAATGAATATTAATTAATTAATTAATGGTTATATTGTTATATTGTTATATTGTCATTGTCATTAATAGTCATTTATTGTCATTAAGTCATTGGTCATTGTTTTTTACTTTTTACTTTTTAATTGTTATATGGTTTATTTGTGTTCAGGTGTTCAAGTTTTTTTTGTCATTCCCCGTGAAATTTCGCTCATAGCAATCGGGGTTGAAATTTCGCCAAAGGTACCTTCAACAATTTAACAGTTTAGCAATTTAACAATAATTATTTAATCTAATCAAATTTACGTTTTATAAACCAGATATCATACAAAGTCAAATTAAAACTAATAATATTATAAGTTTCTTTTATTAAATTATATTTTAATGTTCCTCTTTGACCTAATTCATATACAATGTTAAATGAAGTTTTTGACCTTCGTAGTGGTAAACCTATACCAAAACTTATGCCAAAATCTTTTAATTGCTCAAAATTGCCTGTTAATTTGTTTTGTTCGTCTTTCAATGGAATATTCAGGTAAGTATTTGAATAATGTCCGCCAAGTCTGTAATATATTCTTCTAAGATACTTTTTTTTTGCATCATGCTCAGGTATGTATTCAAAACCAAAAGCAAAAGTATTGCTATTTGCTAAATCATGATTTTCACCAAAAAAAGTAGAATTTGACCAATCTTGCAGCAAATAGTCTGCACCAAAAGTTATTTTGTCATCCTTCGTAATTGAAAACCCTATTCCAAAGTTATATGGCAGAAGAATGTAATCTTTTTCGTGCTCAGTATTTTCTAATGTGTCAGTTGTATATTTTTGGTCACTATAGATATAATTTGTTTTTAGTGTAGAATTGTACGCCTGTATTTTGCTTTGATTATCAAAAATAATACCAATTGTATATTTATACTTATCATTAAAATTATTATTGTATTGAAGTCCAAAATTAAAATAAATATCTCCGATAATAATTTTGTTTTCTATAAATGAATTAAAAGCATTGTCGTCATCGGGGAAATGTACTGATTTTGTTTGATTTAACGAACCAAACAAATAAGATGCATTAAACCCGGCAGATAAATTTTTGTGAAACTTTATTGAGTTACCTATATAAAATTGATTAATTCCTCCCGAGCCATTATAATATGTTTCTACATTGCCAATACTATCAATAATTTCTTCATTTTTAATATTATATCCTACATTGCTAAAAGGAATTAGTCCGAAGCTGCCGAACCACCATTTTGTTATAGGATAGCCCACAGATATATAGCTTAAATTAATATCGTTATTCGTCTGTTTAATAATAGATTGGTTTATACCTTCAGTTTGCAGCAGTGTAGTTTTGCTGGTAAAACCAAACTCAAAAATAAATGATAAGCTGTCAAGAGAGCTGTATGATGCAGGATTTGTAACATTCAAATGGTATGGCGTTCTTATTCCCAGAGAAATTCCACCCATTGCCTTACTTTGACCAAAGCTTTTATTTGCAATATCACCTATTCCATATCGGGAATATGGTGAGCTTGTGCTATTCTGGGCACAAACACTTAATCTGGCTAACAGAAAAAAAATAATTATAATATTTAAATTCTTTTTTTTCAACTTTCAATTTTTATTTAAAACAAATATTCAATTCCAATATAACCATTACCAACCCAATTATCATCGCATTCCAATCCATCACGAAATCCTATTCCAACTCCAGTAGAAGTATGAATATTTTTTAATAATTTATAGTTTATTCCAATTCCTATGGTATTTTCTATTGAATATCTGCTTTTTTCTATGAAACCTGAACCCAAACTATGTTCTTTATAGTTAATTTTTGCAATGGAAAAATAATATTGGAAAAAAAGGTTTGTTTTTACCCTTTTAGAATTAATATAATATCTATATCCAGTTGAACCTCCAAAATAATTTTTTTCATATTTATCAACTGATTCATTTAAAGATTTTTCAGGAATTGTAATAAAATTGGGCCCAAAAAATATATTATGATTTTTATAATAAAGTGAAACTGTTAGACTATTGTAAATAGCCGTATAATAGAAATCTCCTATCCATCTTCTTATTTTATTTCTTTGACTAAAAGTAGTAATAAATTTTATACATAGTTTTATTGTATTTGTGGTATCAAATAGTATCAAATTATTCGTTTTTCCATTTTGTTGTTCAGGATTTAAACCTTTACTAATCCAGGTATAATCGTTTATATCAGATAAACTAATATAAGTAGTTTCAGCACTTTTCTTTTTTTTGTAACTGTAAAAAATATTTTGGTTATTTACTAATGTAATATGGCATTTAATAGTATCTTGATTTTTATTAATTATGATGTCAATATAATTTTGTGCAATAGAAGTATTTATATCAAAAAATATAAATAATGTTATAAGTTTAAGGTGTTTCAATGTATAGTTTAACATAGAAAGAGTTAATTTAGAACATTGAGTGTTGAGAAAATTAATATGTTTATTGATATATGAATTTTTCTAAAAAGACTTTCTTTCCAATAACTGCCTTAAAAAGATAAGTTCCTTTAGGTTTATTAAAAATATCAATATTGAAATATTTTTCCTTGACATTGTCTTTTCTATATATTATATTACCTAATGAATTAATTATTTGAATAGAAATTGACTCTTCAATATTATCAGGAATTTCAATTGTTATAATTCCTTTAGTTGGATTTGGATAAACTGACATTGAAACCGGGATTATTTTTTTATTATAAGTATTAATAGTATCAATATTTATTAAATTTTTATCTAAGCTATCTTTTAGTATTTTTAAATTACCCCATTGTCCATAACCAGTTTTGTTAGGACCTGGACATTCAACAATACTTGCTGAAAATTCTCCTTCAATAGTTGTTTCAGGACCAATAACAATCTCTTCAGTGGCAATTAGAGTTAAATTTTGTCCTTGATTTAATGTTAAATTTGTAACATTAATATTTTTTCCTGTAATAACTGTTGGATCGGTTGCAGTTTGAGAATAATTATTTATATTAACTATTTCATCACAATCTAATCTTTTCCATATTCTAATAAAATCAATTTCAAATATTCCAGGGAAAGGAGTTGTATCATCAGGACCTGGACAGAAAGCTGCATCATTATCACAACTACCTGCAATTGCTAAATTTGCAATTAACATCATAGGATAATTATAGTCATAAGGAATAAAAAATCCAAATTCATCGTAATTCAATGACCAAAATATTGTATTAGGTCCCCATTCCCCTCTAATAATATTAAAACCATCTGGGAAATTACCAGTGCACGGAACCCAATCACCCCACCAACTAGGGGCATCAGGATAATGTATGTCCCAGTGAAATTCATTTGGTCTTTCACCTTTCATTTCAAAAATGTCAATTTCTTCATTTTCGTGTCCTGCATATAACCAAAATGCTGGCCAAAATCCCTGTCCATAAGGAGTTTTAAACCGTATTTCAAATAAGCCATATTTGAATTTTTGTTTATAAAAAACCATTCCTGATGTATAATCAAAATATCTTTTATTTTGCCCCATTGAATTGCCATCACAATATAGGATTTCATTATCTGGCAAATAAGGGACAACACGTTCATAAACCGTTTCTTCTTTAGCAATTAATCTTAATGTTCCACTATTAATTACAGAATTAAATCCTAATTCAATATTATCTCCGTCAGTATAATATTGTAGTTCTTGATTACAATATAAGTTTCTTCCCCAAGGGTAACTATCTAACCATTTAGTATAATCAAGTTCATTTCCATTAAATTCATCTCCACCTGCATATGCCCATTTAATAATACTTCCATCCATTAGAAGTTGCCACATTGTTTCTGGTTGTGAATAAATGTTTTTTGGTAAGAAACAAGCTAAAATTGTAAATAATAATAAAATTTTCATAGTTTTAAAATTTTTTAAAGTAATTTGTCTATCAAATCTATCTGTATATATTATATTAAAGTTCATCAATTAAACTTTAATCATAAATTATTTTTTTACAAAGGTAATAATAATCATTTGATTGCAAATATTTCTTATTTATACCTGAATCTGTGAATGAAATTATAAACTCACCGTCATTGCGAGGGAGCGTAGCGACCGAAGCAATCCCTGTATAATCGGAGAGATTGCTTCGTGCCTCGCAATGACGAATACCTTCACGGATTCAGGTTATAATCAGTAATTCGTATCAACCATATAACCATCCGCCTTAGGCGGATAACCATTTTATAATTATCTTTAATTAATCAGTCTTAACGTTAAAATCTAAAATCCTGTTTAATCCAATAAAAACTAAATTTGGTTCTACAAAGATATTACTTTTTAGTTTTTTTTCAAAGAAAAATACATCGCCCCCGGTTAAAATTACTTTTAAATCATTATATTGATTCTTTAAACGATTAATATATTCTTCAATCTCAAACACGATACCATTTTGAACTCCCGAAATTATAGCATTTTCAGTATCATTAGCTAATAAAGAAAATTTATTTTGTTTTGATAATAACGGCAGTTTTTTAGTATATGTATGTAATGCTTTAAATCTCATTGACAATCCCGGTGAAATATTGCCACCTGTATATTGATTTTTGGTATTAATAAAGTCGTAAGTTATGGCAGTTCCTGTGTCAATTACCAGAATATTGGTATCGGGGAATAATTTGTTTGCACCAACAACCAGGGCAATTCTGTCGTTTCCTAATGTATGTTTTGTTTTGTATTGGTTTTCAACAGGTAATTTTGTGTTTGAATTAAGTTCTATAAAATTTGAAAAGTTATTGCTTAAGAAATTTGCAAGCTCTTTATTATGATTTATTACAGACGAAAGAATAGATTTTTTTATATTGGGATGTTTTAATTTTATTTTTTGCAAGTCATTTTTTTTTAGCGAAGTATATTTTTTGATTTCAATTCCAATACAATCGGGATTATCACATATTGCAATTTTTGAAAAAGTATTTCCTAAATCAATAATTAAATTCATTTTTATTTATTAATTTTGTCGTTATTATAATTTTGTGTTATTTAGAGCTTTAGTCCCAAGTACCCGAGATTGTGATAATAATAAAATTCTATATCCGTCAGTTGACGAACACAAAAACACTAAATTTCACTAAAAACAACAATATTTTATAATAAAGTCTAAGATATAAAAGAACAAAATTAACAATATAATGAAATCAAAAAAAATACTTATAGTAGAAGATGATATAATGCTTTCTACTGTTTTTATGATGTTCTTAAAAGATTTGGGATATGAATTGATAGGAATTATTAAAGATGGGAAGCAAGCAATTGAGAAATGTAAAGAAATATTACCTGATTTAATTTTAATGGATATACATCTTCCAGGTGAAATAGATGGAATTAGGACTGCTGAAATTATTCACCAGACTTATGATATTCCTATTGTTTATATTTCAGGTGATACAGAAGAATCTACTGTTAAGCGTGCAATTCTTTCCAATTCTTATGGTTACCTGGTTAAACCTATTCATAAAACAAGTTTAGGTATTACAATTGAATTATCGTGTACAAAGCATAAATACGACCGTGAAATAAGAATTAGTGAAGAGCGTTACCGAAAATTGATTGAAGATTCTCCTGATGCTGTTATTGTTGTTGTGAATGGTTTAATTGAATTTATAAATTATTCCGGGTTAAAACTGCTGGAAACTATTTATATTGAAAATTTACTTCAAAAACCAATAAATGAAATAGTATCTGAAGATTCTGCTGATATATTACTTCAAAAAATTGATTACGCAATTAAAAATTCTAAAAAGATAGAATCACTTAAAGTCAAGCTTAAGACCAAATACGGTAATATTATTTTCGCTGAAACTACTGGTTCGGTAATTGAGTTTAAAAATAAAAAAGCTGTTCAATTAGTTATTCGTGATATTACAGCTAAAATAAAATCAGAAGACTTATTACTTGAGCAGGCAAATGTTATTGAAAACATACACGATAGTGTTATTACTATTAGTTTAAATGGCGTAATTAATTATTGTAATTCAGGAACAGAAAGATTATTTGGTTTGCAAAAAAAAGAAATACTCGGAAAACATTTTACTTCAATTTTTACAGGACACGATGAAATGTCTATTCAACAAAAGATTATTGAGCCGACTTTAGAAAAAGAAAAATATGAAACAGAGTTAGATTTTACAAAAAAAGATTCTAAAGAAAAAAACTATGTTCACTTGTCTCTTTCATTACTGTTCAATATTGATGGAATTTTATCGGGTATTGTTTGCTATGCGAAAGATATTACAAACAAAAAAAAATCAGAAGCTAATCTTAAAGCTATTTTTGAAAGCAGTATGCAGCGTTTTTATTTAGCGGACCTGGATTATAAGTTAATTGCATTTAATAAGGCAGCAAAAGATTTAATTAAAGCTGAATTCAATCATATATTAAAAAAAGGTGATAATCTTATTGATTTTTTTCCTTCAGAAGAACGCACCACTCTTTTTCAAAAAAGTTTTAACAAGGCAAAAAAAGATGAACATATTATTTATAAAGAAAATATATTTATTAATAATGATGAAGATTGGATTGAAGTCCATCTTGAGCCGGTTAAAAATGAAAAGGGTGAAATAGACAGGATTTTATTATGGACTTTGGATATTACTAAAGAAAAATTCGCAGAGGATGCTCTTAAGAAAAATAATATTGAATTAGAGGATAAAATAAAGTTAAGGACAAAAGAGCTTGTAGAAGAAAAGAATAAAATTAAAAATATTAATGAGAAATTGATTGAGAGTATTAATTATGCTCAAAAAATACAAAAAGCAATTCTACCTTATAAAGAAAGGCAATATAAAATCTTTCCTGATTCGTTTGTATTTTATCAACCTAAAGATATAATAAGCGGCGATTTTTATTGGTTTGAACAATTCAACGGCATTAAGATTTTAGCTATTGTTGATTGCACCGGACATGGTGTTCCAGGGGCATTTATGTCGGTTTTAGGATTTTCACTGCTTAACCATATAATTAGAAATGAAGATGTTAATAAAGTAAAACCATCGGAGTTATTAGAAAAAATGCACGTTGAAGTAACAAAAGTGCTAAAACAGGATTATGAATCATCTGAAACAGACGATGGAATGGACATCGCATTATGTATAATCAATACACAAAAGAATGAAATTCAATTTTCCGGGGCAAATCGTCCATTATACCAGGTAAAAGATGGAAGTTTGGAAATTATGAAAGGCGATTCGCTTTCAATAGGCAATGTTTACAATGATAAAGAAAATTTATTTACAACTAAAGTAATTAAATTTAAAAAAGGTGATGCTTTTTATTTATTTACTGATGGATATATTAACCAGTTTGGAGGACCGGAAGGTAAGAAGCTTCTTTCAATAAGATTTAACGAATTTATTTTGAAAAACTGGAAAAGAGATATGAAAGTACAAAAGAAACTTTTTGAAGAGAAATTTTTTGAATGGAAAGCCAATAAAGAACAAATTGATGATGTTTTAGTTTTCGGGTTTAAGTGTGATTTTTAACGATTTACTTACACTCATCACAAACTCCGTAGATATACAAAGAATGATGTGCCATACTAAAATTCATCATATTAGTAGTTGTAGATATTATTTTTTGAATTCGCGGAACACAAAATTCAATAACCTCACCACATTCAGTGCAAATTAAATGGTCGTGCTGTTTATTGCCATAAGTTTTTTCAAATTGAACACAATTTTTTCCGAACAGATGTTTAATCACTAAATTACACTTAACTAACAATTCAAGTGTATTATAAAGTGTTGCTTTGGTAACCCGAAAATTTTTTCTTTTCATTGCATTGTATAGCAATTCAATATCAAAATGATTATTTAAAGAATATATCTTATCAAGAATAGCAAATCTTTCAGGTGTCTTACGAAGTCTTTTTTTTTCTAAATATTCTGCAAATTTTTTTTTTACAGTAGATATTGTATTTTCCTTAATCATATCACTTATTGTCCGATTAAAATTTTAACTTTACTTTTCGTAACCAATTAGTCTATTTCAAATTGCCCTACCAATGCCCTACCAATTACGAATTTACGAATTACGAATATTTTTACTCTTTTTCTACTCATTCGTAATTCGTAGGGGATTCGAATATTCGTAATTCGTAGGGGTAACTGAATAGTTACTACTTTTATACTTGTAACTGCTTCAATTTTATAAGCTTTAGAAAAGCAGCATTAGCTGATATTATACTAATTATCAGTCCATAATACCCATCTAAAAAACCTAACTTAAAAAAATAAAGATGTAAAAATTTCCAAACAGGATGGATTAAAATTATTAATAAATTGCTTTTCTTACCTTTCTTTAAATTTGCTTTGGCTGAAATATCACTAAATTTGTTTACCTGTTGAATATGTTGACTAATAGAAAAGAAAGAATAATGCAACAAATCGCCTTTTAGATATTTTTTAGTTGCACCTTTTATAAGTTCGTATTTATCGTGAGGGTTCACTCCTTTCCATTGTCCTTTACGACTATCCCATAAACGCAATTTTCTATCAGGATACCAGCCGGTATGTCTTATCCAGCTTCCGCAATAATTCGTAAGCCGATTAAAATAATAACCGTCGTATTGCCAGTTGTTTTTTACTTTAATAATTGAGCTTTTTAATTCTTCTGAAAGTGCTTCATCTGCATCAAGCGAAAGAATATGTGGATATTTTGCCTTTGTAATTGCCCAGTTCTTCTGTTCAATATGTCCTTTAAATTCATTTGTTATGAAACGAACTTTAAAATTATTACAAATTTCTTCTGTTCTGTCTGTTGAAAAAGAATCAACTACAACAATATCATCAGCAACATCTTTTACAGAAAGTAAGCAGCGTTCAATATTTCGTTCTTCATTTAAAGTTATTATAACAACAGAAATTTTTGGCATCAGAATAAATTTAGTATCTATTTAGGTATTTAAAATTATTAACAATTTATATTATGTATTTGTATGCTTAGAAGTCGGCAGTCCGCAGTCTTCAGTCGGCAAAAATCAACAGACCTTCTCTACCTAAAAATTGCCAACTGCTGACTGTTTACCCTGTGAAATTCCTGCCCCGTTAAATCTCTTTTATTTAATGGGGTCTTCTATTTCATAGGGCCAATTGCTAAGTTTTATTTCATATTTAATGTCTCATCCGCCTTAGGCGGAAGATAAATTTTGCGAGAAATTCTTATTGAGACTTGCTAATTTTAGATATTACCGAACTAACTGAACAGCGCCGGTTTTTTTATATATTTTGCCTTCTTCATCTGATGTAATGATGTAATAATAAGTTCCTGTATTAACAAAGACACCGGCAGATGTCCTGCCATCCCATATAATTTTATTTGAACAAGAAGTATAAATTAAAGTTCCCCAGCGATTATAGATAGTAAATGAAAAGATTGCTTTACCGTCTGTTTTAACAAAAAATACATCATTTATTTCATCATCGTTAGGTGTAAATATGTTTGGAATTTCTATACCATAGTCTTTAACCACAATATATTTAGTTATGCTGCCAGAACATCCAAATTCATCAGAAACAAAAAGACTTACTGGATAATCACCATCAGAATTATAATTATGTAACATTGTTGGTAAATCTGACGTGTTAACTGAATTATCACCAAAATTCCAGGAGTATGTATAAGCTGCTGTATCAAACAATTGAGATTGACTTGTAAACAAAATTGAAAAAAAAGCATAATGCATTGTATCTGTAAAATCAGCAACAGGCGAGCTACGAACAGTGATATAATTTTCTTTAATAATGGTATTAGAATTAACAGATGCATCAATTACTGTTAAAGTAACTGTAAACACTCCACACGAATCATAAAAATGGGTTAATGTATTGGGACAATCATTAGTATCTAATGTTTGTCCATCTCCAAAATCCCATTTCCACAACGAAATAGGTCCACCTGTTGATTGATCGGTAAATTTTACTGTAAGAGTATCACAACCAATTGTATCAATAGCAAAAAAATCAGCATTTAATTGTGAAATTGCTAATTGAGAAGAGAATGTAAAAAATACTGATAATATGAATTTGATAAATTTCATTTAGTTGTGTTCTGGCACAAAATTAAAAAAATAATTAAAATACATACAATAAATCTAATATTCTATATTAAAAAAAGGGACGAATAAAAAATTTATCATCTCCCAAATATTTCACACTTCAGCCTTTGCCTTATCCCACAATTTTTAGTAGTGCTTGTTCAGCGGCATTTTGTTCAGCTTCTTTTTTTGTTTTTCCGGTTCCTGTACCAAAAATATTGTTTCCAATTTTTATATAAGACACGAAAAAGGATAATTTATTTGATTTTTCGTTATCCTCTCTTGTGTCAAAGAAAATTTTTTTCTTATATTTTTGTCCCCATTCTATTAAATTGCTTTTAAAATCTTTGTCAGTACTCTCAAGCTGTATTAAGCTAACGTAGTTTTTTATAATTCGTTTTATAAGGAAATGTTTTGTTACTTTATAACCTTTATCGAGGTAAATAGCTCCAATTAATGCTTCAAAAACATTACCCCCGATATAGCGTGGTTTATTATCAGGAGATTTGTCAGTATGAGAAATAATAAGATTGTTAATCCCGATTTTTTTTGCTAATTCGTTCAGATTCTCACGCGAGACAATCTTTGAACGCATTTTTGTTAAAAATCCTTCATTTTCATCGGGGTAGCTGGCAAATAAAAAATCAGCTATAATAGCTGATAAGAGAGCATCACCAAGATATTCAAGACGTTCGTTATTAATAACAGAGCCATCCGTGTTAGTTATAGATGCAGATCTATGAATAAAAGCTAATTCGTAAAGTTTAAAATTATTTGGCAAAAAACCCAAAATGTCTTTTAAAGATTTATAAAGCTTTTTATTTGAACAATAA
>SDBV01009006.1_pt1 | contig 13343 bp, 13 predicted proteins | sample 2277081 | NCBI WGS metagenome assembly SDBV01 (sample SAMN10402039, study PRJNA504765) | marine sediment metagenome | isolation source: marine sediment core GS10_PC15, 223 cmbsf | place: Arctic Ocean: Southern Knipovich Ridge | collected 2010 | reverse complement strand
CGAAGATAGTAGACAACCCATTTAGTACTGAGTCGCTTTCCCGCATCTGTGAGGTCAGGTCCGATAGTCCCTCCTTTGAGATTAATCTGATGACAGGCATTACAGGCATATTTTTCATAATACAGTTTTTTACCCATGGTTATGAGACCTGGATCATGCAGGGACATTTCATTGACAACTTCTGAGAGGTTCTCGACCCTGTCATCCACAAGAGTAGTCCGAAAATAGTCAAAGAGGGTCTCTATCTCAGAATCCGATATCTTGTATTTAAGCATTCGTTCCACCAGGATCGGCCGGATGGCATAAGGTTTTTTCATAAATCTTTGCAACAACCACCCCTTGTGAACACGACTACCCTCCTGAGAAAGGTCAGGGGCAACCTCCCCACCTCTCCCATTGATTTTGTGGCATACCAGACACCGGTATTTTTTCAGTATCTTCCCGAATTCGCCCTGAGGATTATATTCCGAGGGAGGAGTTCCTAAAGGAAGAACATAGGATGGGAAAACCTTTTCAGACTTCAGACTTAACAGATAGGTGGTTATGGCCTCTGCCTCTATGTCACTGAAATTGTAATCAGGCATTTTCAGCCCTTCTTTGAAAAGTCTTGGGTTTTTCATCTTATTATAAAGCCAATTGGGAACAGTATGATGCTCAGGAACAACATTGATCTCCCCAAAATCCATACGGCTGACATGAGTATCCCCAATTGTCGTCAGCTCCAACCCGATTTCACCGAGATCTTCTACTCCTTCAATCTCATGACATCCTGTGCAGCCATACTTCTCGATTAATTCTTTGCCACGGCGCACATCCCCACCCTCTACAAGCTTGATATCCTGTGCAATCTGCTCTTCTTCCAATTCAAGATCAGTATATTCCTCCATAAGAAAGGCGACCAGGTGCCGCACATCTTCATCAACAAAGCCAAATACAGCCATTCGTGTGCCCGGGAACAGTGCCTGTGGATCTTTAATCCACCGGAAAAGCCAGTCGGGATTAGCCTTGGAGGCAATCTTGGCGAGGTCAGGGCCTATATTCCCGCCTCTACCTTCTACCGAGTGGCAGGTCACACACCGGGATTCCCCAAATATCTGTTTCCCTTGTTCGTAAGAACCGCCTATGTCTTGAGCTATGTCTTTGGATTTGATCCGGGGAATAAGAAAAAGTGCAATGTCCGCTGCTTCTTGTTCTGACAGCCTGAAATTCGGCATCTTCGTATGAGGAAGATACGCCTTTGGGTCTCTAAGCCATCTATATAGCCAGTCAACTTTAACCTTTTTCCCAATTCTTTTTAAAGGAGTTCCAACCTTGAACCTTTTTTCTCCTTTAACCTTGTGGCAGCCGCGGCAGCCATACTCATTGAACATTTTACGTCCTTTTGATAGAACCGGCGCCTCGTCTTGAATGAAACTTCCATGACAGGATGAACAGGAATTTTGCATAAAGTTAGGATGATAGAGAGCCTTATTCCAGTTCTCAGTAGGTCCGTGGGCATCCTCCACCGAACTAGCTTGTCCCTGACCACCATGGCAGATAGTACAACCGAATCTCTCAAAGGAATGTAAGTCAGCATCAGGATGAGTCTTAAATGGCTGGGGGGCATCTTCAAATCTCGGGTCTGAGACGCCCAGATGACAGGTTTCGCAACGGTCAATCCTGTTCAGTTTTTCAATCCACGATTGCCTAACCCCGAACTTGAATTCGTCGAGTTCGCTTTCACCGCCGCCTTTTTTTACTAAAAGATCTTGGAACTCTTTCTGGTATGCAATGTAAGGCCGGGCATAGTCATCCCATATCTGCCATATAAAAAAGAGAAGAATCATGAAACTGGTAACGACAAAAGTTTTTTTCACTTAATTATTTGCCTCCCAAAATTTATTCAAAGGTTCTTCTCCAAAAAAGCTGCTAAATAGGGCTCGAACCTGCCTGCGGTAGGCAGGGATTCGAGTAATAATAAATTGCAAAATTATCATTGTCCGCCCCGGCGAACCTGCCTGCGGTAGGCAGGTCCGCCTGAGGTTGGACAAAATTAGCATTTAACAATAATTGGAAAATAAATTTAAAATGCTAATTGTTAATTTTGCATTTTGCATTGAATCCTATTTAAATAATTAGTGGGAGGGCCAGCTTTCCCACGGCCAGTAAAGAGCCCAATTAGGCCCTCTCATTAATGTACCTACGATAATTAAACCGACAAAAACAACAACAAATATGGTAAACAGAATATTGTGAAGTCGACGGTCTGGATGAAACCATACCCCGGTCCCTCTATGGCCGCGATCCATGTAAGGAATCAGAATGAGGAGAACAACCCCTATAGTAGGAATAAGTACTCCACCCCAAAAAGCAGGACCCCAGGAAACCAGTTCCTGAAGACCCAGAAAATACCAGGGTGCCTTGGCTGGATTGGGTGTTACTGCAGGATTGGCCATCTCTTCCAGAGGGGCGTCAAAGAGTACAGACATTACCATAACGAAAATCAAAACGATAAAAAACAATATCATCTCCCGTTGAATAAGATGAGGCCATGTGGTAGTCATCTCCTCCGGTTTTTTTCCTGCCTGAAAGGTCTTTCCTTCAACAAGATTCATGAGGCCGTAGGACTTTAAATCCTTGCCGTTCTGCATTGAATCTGTTCCCTCACCCTTAGAAGCCATTTGCTCCTCGGGCCGGGTCAGGCCGCCGTCTTTTCTGATTCTCCAGAAATGAACAATAATCAGCAATGAGGTAAATAAGGGCAGTACCACATTATGCAACACATAAAAACGGATTAGGGCATTCTGACCAACACTGGTACCGCCTAAAACCACGTATTTTATCTTTTCTCCGACCAGAGGGGCAGAACCGATTATCTTTGATACAATCGTAATTGCCCAGTAGGCTAATTGATCCCATGGTAAAAGATAACCGGTTAAACTTAACATAAAAGTACATATGAGAAGAATAATCCCGACACCCCAGTTAAACTCCCTTGGTTCCCGATACGCAGCAGTATAGAAGACACGGCACATATGCAGAAAGACTACAGCAACCATGGCGTGCGCAGCCCACCGGTGCATATTGCGCATTATTACCCCAAAGCTCACCACAAACTGGAGGTCTTTCATATCCTGATAGGCGCGTTCAGTATGCGGGATATAATAGAACATGAGGAGAATTCCGGTGATACTTAAAATAACAAAAAGATAAAAGGAAATAAGGCCCAACCCAAATGTCTTTGTAAACTTTAAGGTTTCCTTAAAGACCTTTACCGGATGAATGTGGAGAAAGACATTCCAGATAATTACCTCGGACTGAAGCCTTTCAGTTACTGGCATACTGTGCCGGAAAATCGACTTCCAGATACGGTTTCTAAACAGGAGATCTTTTATTTTCTCATTCATGCCATTTGTTTCCCATTAAAATGATTTACATAATTTATACATTAATGATCAAGGTCTTCGCAAAAGGGACGATCCTGTTCTCGTCCACAAAGAGTCTTCCGTCACTTCCGAGGGTAACCTCATACCATGGGAGCGGTCTGGGCGCCGGACCGGCAATTACAATACCTCTTTCATTGAAAATACTTCCATGGCACGGACATTCCCAGCGATTTCTCTCTTCCACCCAGGGAGGGGTACACCCTAAATGTGTACATATAGCCGATATAACCTTATACCTTTCTCCGTGACGGACCACAAAAATTTTCTTGTCCGAAAGAAAATTTACACCTTTAAGATAGTCCTGAGGCCTTCCGATTTTGTATGATTTCGGCGGTTCATACAGGATATTAGGGACCATATACCGTGCGCTCGCAACTGTAATCCCGCCAAATGTACCCAATGTGGTAAACCAGGCAAGGTAATTCAGGAAATCACGTCTTGAGCATTTATTATCTTTCAACTGAATACCTCCTCTTCCTCAAAAAGTTCCATAGTAATGGCACGGGTAGGACACCTTTCTGCACAGAGCCCGCATCGAATGCATCGCTCCTCATCTTTGATAATTGCAAAACCCGCGGGCTGATTAGTCCCGTATCTGACACGAAGTATTCCTTCAATCCTTTCGTCACGATGAATCTGTCTGATATCAATCAATCTAAAGCAGGACTCAGGACATACGTCAACACAACCACCGCAGAGTATACACTTAGTACTGCTAAAGATAGTATTCACATTACACCGGTAACAACGTCTGCTTTCCAAAGAGGCCTGCTTTTCGTCATACTGAACTTCCACTTCACTGATTCCAGTCCTTCTGTCCACATCAATTACAGGAGGTTTCTGGCGGGGTATCAAGTCAAAATCATCGGACATCTTATGGTCAATTTCAGTAGATTTCCACACCTTTTGAAATCGGATATCCTTTTCAAGATATGAATGGATAGACCTGGCAGCTCTCTGCCCGTTTGCTACTGCCTCAATTATTATTCGAGGGCCAAAGGCCACATCTCCTCCGGCAAAAACACGCGGTGCAGTAGTAGCGAGGGTTTGCGGGTCCACACGAATCAGACCTCTGGGAGTTACCTCAATTCCATCTTCTTCCTGTATCCAGGAAATATCCGGGGTCTGACCAATGGCCAGAATAATGGTGTCTGCCTCAGTCACACTCTCACTCTTTTCGTAAAATGACGGATTGAACCTGCCTTGCTTATCAAAGACCGATTTTACTTCGATTGTCTCTAATCCGACAACACGTCCTTCCTTTCCAACAATCCGACTGGGCCCTCTGGAACAGGCAAGGGTTACCCCTTCTTCTGTAGCTTCCTTTATCTCCCATTCCCATGCAGGCATGTTATCACGCGACTCCATGCAAAGCATTGTAACATTGCGTGCCCCAATTCTGAGCGCAGTCCGGGCCATATCCAGCGCTGCCTCAATATCTTCCCTTGTCTCTGATACTGCACCATATTTTCTGAAAAGACTTTCATCCCCTATTCTTCTGACAATTCTTGCAATATCTACAGCCACATTTCCGCCTCCTATTACTATCACCTTTTCGCCCAGATCAACCTTGTAACCAAGGTTTGCATTTAAGAGAAAATCAGTCCCGTTTATAACGCCATCCATGTCCACTCCCGGTATATCAAGGCCACGGCTCACATTTGCACCAATGGCAATATAGATGGCATGATATCCTTTATTCCACAGGTCAGAAAGATGGAAATCCCGGCCTAATTTGGAGTTATACTGAATCTTGACTCCCATAGAGAGAATAGCATCAATTTCGCGTTTGATCAGGTCCCTTGGAAGCCGGTATTCGGGCACCCCCAGTGTCAGCATTCCTCCAGCAACGGCATGGGCTTCAAAGATTGTGCATTCATGCCCAAGCCTTGTCAGGTCATGGACACACGAAAGACCGGCCGGACCTGACCCGATGACCGCAATTTTTTTCCCGGTTGCCTCAGGATGAAGACTCCCCGGAGCTGTGGAGTACTGGAGTGTATTCCTCAGTGTAAGAATCTGTCTGGATTCAACACCATAGCGTTCAGTTACAAAACGTTTCAGGGCCCGGATAGATACAGGATCTTTCTCAACCACTCCCTTACGGCATACCTCTTCACAGGGATGGGCGCAGACCCTTCCACATATGGAGGCAAAAGGGTTGGGACCCCGGGCAGTAGCATAAGCCTTTTCGTAATCACCATTATTAATAGCATTAACATAGGCTCCGGCCATGGTGTTCACAGGGCATCCACGACTACAGTTAAAGTTTTCACGCAGATACTCATTATCCACAAGACGAATTTTATATTGCTGCATATAATCTCACCTTAATTCTGTTAAAGAACCGGCTATATTTTATCTTACGAAAATCTCTATAATCCCTATACTGACTACAAGAATTATAAACCCTAAAATAAGCCCGGTAAAAAGGACAACCCACATTTCCTTAGCAACACTGTACTCTTTCTTTTCATCGTTCATAATATAAGATTATCCCTACTTTTATTTTTTCTTCTCAGGAACATTCGTAATGGTCAGTTCACCGGTAATGACTTCAAAATCAGGTTTTTCCCGCATACGGTGAACCCAGCCTGTTTCAGTATCAGGCATCCAGTATAGCCTGTACTGCCCGGGAGGAACTTTTTCAAAAACATACCGTCCTTGAGTATTGGTTTTTGTCTCAAGAATAACTTGATCTGATGATTTCTCTCTGTCACCCGGGAACATCTTCTTGAGAGAAGCAAATGAAAAACCTGTATACCTTTTAAGAACAATCTTTACATTTCCATTAACAAGAGGTTTCTTCTTCCATAAAATAATACCCTCTACTTGCCCCATCTCCTCCTGCAATATCTGTTTATAAGCCGCTACATTCTTTGAAGGGACTGGAGGGGTTGGTAAAACACCCGCTTTTTTGTCCTCTTGCAGATTTTTTTCGAGCCGTTCAATTCTTTCTTGAAGCCCCTCAAGCTGTTTTTGAAATTGCAATTCTGTAGATGGAGCAGTCTTCAGATATTGATTTTTTTCAACAGAGGAAACTTCTTCTTGACCTCTGACAATGGACTTGATTGATTTCCTGGGGAACCGGATAGTCACGGTCTTTTCGTCTTCCTCTATAACTGTGCCGGTCTGAACGCCTTTTTCATCTTTAAATATAATCTCTTCAGCATAGCCCGGAGAAAGCAATAACCCGCCCATCAATACTATCAGACATAAGTGTCTTATAAGGTGCTTTACATTCATACAGAGTATTTTTTGTGAGGACATAGCTCTGCCTCCCAATCAGCGCTTCTTTAACTCTTTCTTTTTAAATTCCACAGAAGCAGTCTTTCCCGCCTCAACAACAACTTTCTGTGAGGTCTCCCTGAGCTTCTCATGCCAAACCTTGAGCGTGTAGGTTCCGGCCGGGACGTCCTTAATCTCAAAATTTCCTTTCTTGTCAGTAATGGCAAAATAAGGATTTTGAAGCACAATAACATAGCCAAGCATCTCAGCATGAACATTGCAGAGAAGGGTAACCGCACCAAGTTCATCAAAGGTTACAGTCTTGGTGACTCCTACACCGTAAGTTCCCAGGTTAAACCTTTTTGCAGAACCAGGGGGCACAAAGACATTGTGAACCACATTGTCGTTATTGGTAAAGTCAACGGTGGTACCTTTGATAACAGGTAGAATACGGGGTTTGAAGACAAGGCCTTTCTGACTCACAAAGGGATTTTTTTTAGGAAGGGAGGGCTCTTTTCCTTCTACTTTATCTATATATACAAGTGCCGCGTAACGCTTGACCCATGGTGTCTTGACCACACCTTGTATGGTTCCGCCTTCGTTCGCCAATGCTGCATGAGAAATTGTGACCATAAAAAAAGCAACAACTATCGGCAAAAAAATAATATGTGCTTTAGTCCTCAACATTTGCATAAATATTTACCTCCTCAATACGTTCTAATCTCTGGTTTTGTCCTGACCGCCCCGGCATTCGCCTTTCATGCCGGGATTCCAGTTTAAATTCGGTCAGTCGTCCTTATGAATCTATGGTCATTAAAACTAAAATGCATAATCCAGACGTAAGGCTATAAGATTGTCGTCGTTCTTGTCTCCTCCTCCTGCGACTAACGGCTCATTTTCAGTATAGAATCTTCCTTCTACGTTAAATTTGACATTTGCACGCGCCAATATTACCGTGCCTATAATAAATCTGGCCTTATCGCTATCATCAGAATCGTCAACAGATAGATGCTCATACCGCACATACGGTTGTAACCAGGGGTAAACAAAATACTCTAATTCAACAAACCAGAGATCTTTATCTATGTCACTTTCCTCATGTGCTTCTCCCTCTTCTTCATGCTCTTCTCCCTCTTCCTCATGCTCTTCTCCCTCTTCCTCATGGGCATCGCCTCCATGGCCTGCTTCCTGAACATCAATACCACGTATGTAGCCTGCAGCTATAGAGACATCTTTATAGTTAATACGGCCGTCTACACCGATGCGGTCAAATTCTTCGTCTTCATCGCCAATGTAGCTTTTCATACCGAAAATTCCAAAAAGAACAGAATCATCGCGCCAGTAACCTGAAGGGGTAGTTTTAAGACCGCCCTCTTCTGAAGTACCGCCTGAGCCGTCATAGCCAAGTCCGCCTATTTTGAAAGAAAGCGCACCGTAGAAGTCCTTTTTATCGGAAGCACTGTCCCCTTGCATTATACCGGCGTTATACCGCCACCACTTATCAAAGCCATTAAGCTCAATACCAATACTGCTCGACCCATGAGCGTGTAATTGAAGCTCATCCGCATAGAGATAACCTTCCCTGGTAATCCTGTTATGGTTTCTTGTATTCGGCAGAGCAAGATCCTGCATGCCTATACTGCCTATTCTGAAGTTCAAGTGATTATCACCTATAGCACCGCTAAACCAGTCTTCCCACATGAACCAGGCAGATAACGCAGTATCTTCATCTTCAAACTCTATCTCAGTAAAAAAGGACATATCCTGTCCCAAAGAGCCCGCTGATAATATCTTTGCTTCAGGAGTATTGAACGTGACGCTGGAGTCTTTAGTTCCCCCGGTATCGAATACCACATCCTGTATTACTCTGATAGCAATGGGCGGCATACCTGGAATATCAGAAGGCCATACTGCCTGAGGGAAAACTTTCTTATATGCTTCTACACCCATGACAGTCGGCTGGTCTTTGACGTAAAGCTCATCACCATCCGGCATCTTGAAGCCGTTTAGCCTGACAGCCTCACCAAGAGCAGTGAGACGCGGGAACGTGCCATGACACGTTATACATGATGTCTTGTATTTTCTGGCAAAAGCTGGAATGGCTTCGGCATTTCCTGGAAAAAATTCCACAAAAAGAAACGAAATCACTGCAATTACCAGTGTCCAGAGCTTTATTCTCTTCATTTTTTACCTCCTTTAGTTTATAAGTTATTTTCTATTAATCTGATTTAACGATCTAAATATTATCTAAAGTTTTTTCAATACCATACCTCCCTTTCTTTAATCTCTCCTTATATGAAAACAGCGGAATGTGTAAATGTAATTCCCGCCGTTTTCATAAAGGAGATAAGTTGATGCATTAGTAAATAGCAATATAAGTGCCAGGATGGCTGAGCAGGTGCAGAGGTTATTTAACTAATTGTTTTTAAAATGTTTTTAGGACTAAAGGTTAAACGTTTAGATCTTCTTGATTGGCATCTTTTCCCATTTTTGGGAAAATCAGAAAGGTTTTGTGTCTTATTTCTGGGAAGTATTAGTTAGGCAGATCGCCTAACTGAAATTGCAAAATACAAATATCAAAATGTAAAGTGCAAAAATTACTTCTTTTCCTTAGCCTCTTGCAAAAGTGCCAAAAGGTGTAGTGTAGAGTTTGACGAACTGTATATTGCATCATTGTTAGGCCCATAAAAACTCTACGCTACTTAATGAAGATTTTGCCGACCATGCCAGCTTCAGCATGCCCACGAATTGTACATTTTAAGTCATTGAACTTGCCCGTCTTAACCGGAACAAACCACCACTCGGTGGTGCTATTTGGGTAAACCTCAATCTCGCGAATATGCCCTTTTACCTCTGCAATCGGCTTACCATCCTTTCCGTTAACCTGCACCTTGCGTGTAAATACCGCCCGCGACATTCCATCGGAAGAAAAATAATGCTTCTGCAGGCTTGGATTAGAAAGTATTAACTTATACAGTTTACCAGTTTCCAATTTTAGAGTATCCGGAAAGAACCGAAGGGTATTATCTTTATTTCCCAACTGTACCCTTAATTCAATGGGTTGCTGTTTTGTGAGATCTCCTGATCCTTGAACAGAAATACGAAGCAGACTTATACTAAACACAATTGTTAAACTTAACACGAAGACCAATCGCTTCATGATATACCTCCGTTGATGCTGTCTTGATGCCGTTAAAGGCCTAACTCTATCTTATCCCTTGAGGCTCTCTACAAGGCATATGCTGATTACAAGAACTATCAATCCTAAAAACAATTACAACAGGAAAGTCAACTTTTATCCCTCTAACAACACTATACTCTTTCTTTTCATCGTCCATAAGATAAGATTATCCCTACTTTTATTTTTTCTTCTCAGGAACATTCTTAATGGTCAGTTCACCGGTAATGACTTCAAAATCAGGTTTTTCCCGCATACGGTGAACCCAACCGGTTTCAGTATCAGGCATCCAGTATAGCCTGTACTGCCCGGGGGGAACTTTTTCAAAAACATATCGTCCTTGAGAATCGGTTTCTGTCTTAAGAATAATTTGATTTGACGATTTTTCCTTATCCCCCAAGAACATCTTCTGCAGAGAAGCAAATGAAAAACCTGTATACCTTTCAAGAACAATCTTTACACTTCCATTAACAAGGGGTTTCCCCTTCCATAGAATAACACCCTCCACACGTCCCATCTCCTCCTGCAATATCTGTTTATAAGCCGCTACATTCCTTGAAGGGCCTGGAGGGGTTGGTAAAACACCGGCTTTTTTGTCCTCTTGCAGATTTTTTTCGAGCCGTTCAATTCTTTCTTGAAGCCCCTCAAGCTGTTTTTGGAATTGCAATTCTGTAGAGAGAGCAGTCTTCAGATATTGATTTTTTTCAGCAGAGGAAACTTCTTCTTGACCTCTGACAATGGACTTGATTGATTTCCTGGGGAACCGGATAGTCACCGTCTTTTCGTCTTCCTCCAGAACTGTGCCGGTCTGAACGCCTTTTTCATCTTTAAATATAATCTCTTCAGCATAGCAGGTCGAGAACAATGAGATAACCATAAAGGAAATTATAAAAGTCAGCCACAGAACTTCATAGACTTTTACAGGTTTTTTTATTAAATTTTTTGTGTTTCTTTCTAACATATTTTCTACCATAAAATTATCACCCCTCCCCCTTGCCACTTTCCCCACGCAACCTTTAAAAGGAATCTTCTTCGAGAATTTGTGGGTACGTTCTGTTCTGCTGACGCTTTCTCTTTCGTATCCATTTATCTCCTCAATTTAATATTTATCTCTGTTGTTTTGCCTGCTTCAACAGTTACCTTTTGTTCGTGTGGCCGCTTTTCCTCATGCCATGTCTTAAGCGTATATTGCCCGGGTGGAATATCAGCTATTGTGAACCTTCCGTCATTTCCTGTCTTTGAGAAATATGGATTAGATAGTACGACGATGTAGGCAAACATCTCTGCATGAACATTACAAAGTAAAACTACCTCTCCTTCTTTGCCAAAGGTTTCTTGTTTAATTATATCTTTACCATATGTGCCAAGGTTGAATTTTTTCGTTTTTGATGGACTAAGAATATTATGCTTCACATTATCGTTGTTAGCAAAATCAACTGTTGTACCAACAATAACTGGAAGGACATGGGGGATAAATACAAGATTCTTCTGATCCATCACAGGACGATTTGCAGAAGGAGTAAATACTCCCGGAACATCTGAAAGATAAACTACAACATCTGCTGACCGGCGTGCCCGAAATATATCAACCTTACCGCTGATAGTCCCAGTATTTTCAACTGCAAAAACCGGGACTGCAATCAAGACAGAAAAAATCAGAAAAAATAACCTTCTAAACATTGTGTTCTCCTTATTTAGATTTAGAATGTGTAATCGACACGGAAAACTATCCGTTTTTCATTGTTCTTTTCTGCACTTGTATTATTTTCGTCAGGCTCATGCTTGGTGTAGAACAGCCCCCAAACACTAAACTTTATGTTGGCACGTGCCAATATAACAGTGCCTGCAATAACTCTGGTCTTATCCTCGTTATCAGCTCCGTCAACACTGAGATACTCACACCGCACATATGGCTGCAACCAGGGATAGAGGAAATACTCTGCTTATAAAAAGAATAACTTTACTGCAAAATTTAGATTATCTCCCGGGCTATTGTCTTTATAATTCAACAGCCCGGGAATATCTTCATCCTGTGTTGATAGTAAAAAAGAGACTACCCTTAGAAAGCAAACATAAAATTCACTTTCAGTGTATCATCGCCCTCTTCGTCTTCTATGAAAGCGTAATACTCTACAGTCCATCTCAGATTGGCCCGCTGAAGAATAGTGAGATTGGCTACAACTATCTCTACATCATCCTGCGTACTGTCAAACTCCTTTGCCCCATAGCGAACATTGCCGATAAGCCATGGGTAAAATAGGTATTGTGCATCAACAAAAAAGGAGGTACTCTCTATATCATCCCCTCCATCTACTTCATCTTCTCCAAAGACTATCGCGCCTCCTATATCAAACCTGTTGTATTGAACCCTAAGGTCAACTCCCAAGCGCTGGTAATCTTCATCAGGACTATCCTCATCACTGGGCTGACCAAAATAACCAAATGTGCCAATCGTAACCGAGTCATCTCTCCAATTATCCATTAGAACCAGCTGTTCTCCAGGCTCTCCACCACCTCCATCAAATCCCATTCCTCCAAACTTATAAGCAACGCGATAAAATAAATCTTTCTCGCTATTGTTATCAGCGGTGCTTCCGTTTCCATTGACAATACCAAAAGCGTATTCAAACCGGCTGTTTATAATCCCATTGAGCTCCAACCCAGCCTGTTTCTGGCGAAGCTTTTTATCATCTCCTCCTCCTGAAACAGTATAGTCAAAGGGTATTGGATGAGATGGAGTCAACCTGTTGTTATCCTTAAACCCACGACTGGCTCCGGTTTCAAACTGACCAAATTTAAGGTTGACCATACCCGGGGTGGCGCCAAGAAGGTCATTAAATTGAACATAGAGGGCTCCCAGCCTGCTCCTACCTGCTTTATCACCTTCAAACACTATCCATTCACCAAAAAAGGAGATTCTTTTTCCCCAATTGCCACCAATGAGCATCTCAAGTTCGTGAGGTGCATCAAAGGTTGTTTCGGCATCGGCATCCTCCTTCCAAACGAATCTCTGGTGTCCGTAGAAACTGATCGGCACCGTTGCCGGAAGCATTCCCGGCCAAACTGCTTCAGGCCAAACCTGTTCCCATGCCTTTGCCCCCAGAGACACCGGTTTCTCTTTTACATATGATTCATCTCCTCCAGGAATCCGATATCCGAGACGTCTGAAGGCATCCCCAAACGCGTTTCTTTTTGGTATGGCTATATGACAGGTGGTACACGATGTCTTGTATTTCCTGGCAAAGGTGGGAATGGCTTCAGCCTTCCCGGGGAAAAGTTCCACAAAAAGAAACGAAACAGTCAAAATCAAAACCCAAAATATTGTTCTTTTCATCAATACCTCCTTATTCTTTAAGTTATTTTTGATTCAGCCCCTCTAAATATCATGAAAAGTATCATTCACTAAAATACCCAAAAATATATACCTCCTTTTCTTTTAATGCCTCCTTATATGAAAACAGCGGAATGTGTAAATGTAATTCCCGCCATTTTCATAAAGGAGGTAAGTTGAT
>SDBV01009005.1_pt1 | contig 13346 bp, 12 predicted proteins | sample 2277081 | NCBI WGS metagenome assembly SDBV01 (sample SAMN10402039, study PRJNA504765) | marine sediment metagenome | isolation source: marine sediment core GS10_PC15, 223 cmbsf | place: Arctic Ocean: Southern Knipovich Ridge | collected 2010 | reverse complement strand
GTGTAAACGCAGCCATGAAAGCGGCAGCGGACGGGCCGATGAAGGGGATTCTGCAGTATTGTGAGGATCCAATTGTCTCCATTGATGTTGTCGGCAATAGTCACTCTTCAATATTTGATAGTAAGACAACACTGGTCATGGGCAATATGGTGAAGATTCTGGCCTGGTACGACAATGAATGGGCTTATTCTAAGCGGTTGATTGATCTAGTTAAATTAGTGTGACAAGGGTAAGTTTGTTATTGTATTAGCTGTCCCTTTTAAACATGTCGTGATCGCGTTTAGAAACAATGTAGATAGGGGTGTTTTTATTTGGTTGACGGTTTTTCAGTCGGAGCCAGGGCTGAGGCGGTGTCAGAGATAGCGGCTTCACGTAGGTATTTTTCAAAAAAAACTATCGAGGATATTGATGTTAAGGGTAAGCGTGTTCTCGTCAGAGTAGACTTTAACGTCCCTCTCGACAATGGACGCGTAGCTGACGACAGCCGGATAAGGGCTGCTCTGCCCACAATTAATTACTTAAGGCACCAGCAGGCGCGTATTATTCTCTGCAGCCATCTCGGTCGACCCAAAGGCCAATTCGATCCGGCATTTAGCTTGAAGCCTGTCGGGGAGCGCTTGTCAGAGCTCTTGAATACGAAGGTCAAAGTTATGGACAAAACCGTTAATGGTGATGTCAAAAAGGTCGCCGAAAATCTCAGGGCCGGCGAGATAATGCTCCTGGAGAATCTGCGATTCAATAAAGGTGAAGCGGAAAACGATCCGGAATTTGCCAGGAAATTGGCAGAGCTAGGTGATGTGTATGTGGATGACGCTTTCGGAGCCGCTCATCGGAGCCATGCCTCAACTGTCGGGGTCGCTAATTACCTGCCGGGAGCGTCCGGGTTATTGCTTGAAAAAGAAGTATCTGTCTTAAAGAAGTTAATTGAGGCGCCAAATCGTCCCTTCATGGCGTGTCTCGGTGGAAACAAAATATCCGATAAAATTGGGGTTATCAATCAGTTGCTGGATATCGTTGATGGTATTGTCGCCGGCGGAGGCATGTGTTTCACATTTCTAAAGGCCAAAGGTTATGAGATTGGCAACTCGATCGTTGAGGAAGATCAGGTAGGATTGGCTTCCGAAATAATCAAAAAAGCCGAAGAAAACGAGGTTGCTCTCTATCTACCAATTGATCTCGTGGCCGCGCCGGAGATATCCAAGTCGGCGAATTACAAGGTTGTTTCCGCCAAGAAGGTTCCCGAAGATTGGCTAGGGTTAGATATTGGCCCGGCGACAATTGAAATATATAACCAGGCATTAGAATCAGCTAAGACTATTTTTTGGAACGGGCCAATGGGGGTATTTGAGATACCGCAGTTTTCCCGCGGAACCAAAGCCGTAGCAAATGCAATCACTGAAGCGACCCGACATGGGTCGCTTTCAATTGTGGGCGGTGGCGATTCTCTGGCCGCTTTGAAAATGTTTGGTCTAGTTGATCGGGTTTCATTTGCCTCAACTGGCGGCGGGGCGAGTCTCAAGATCCTTGAGGGGACAGCTCTTCCGGGTGTGGAAGTCCTTGAGGATCGATAATAGGAGTCATTGATGGCGGACAGAAGACCCATGATAGCGGGTAACTGGAAGATGCATATGACAACAGGTGACGCAGTGACCTTTCTGGAAGGTGTTGCGGCAGGCGTCAACGAAGATACCGGGGCTGAGGTAGTTATTTGCCCTCCTTATACCGCGCTTAGCACAGTGGCCGCCGACATAGAAAAGAAAAATTTAAAGATAGGCTTGGGTGCCCAGAACATGCACTGGGAAGAAACCGGGGCGTTTACTGGTGAAATCTCTCCTTTGATGTTGGTCGACCTTGGTCTTGAATTTGTGATAGTAGGGCACTCGGAAAGACGTCAATTGTTTGGTGAAACAAACGAAACTGTCAACAAAAAACTAAAAGCAGCGCTGGACCACGGGCTAAAACCAATATTTTGCGTCGGGGAGACCCTCAGCCAGCGTGAAGCAGGTCAAACCACCGAAGTGATCGCGGCGCAGATAAAGGAAGGGTTGGAAGGGATCGGCGGCGATTTATCTGAGCGTCTGGTTATAGCTTATGAGCCAATATGGGCTATCGGCACGGGCAAGGTCGCGGAACCGGAAGACGCCAATGACGTTATTAGACACATAAGGGCGCTCGTTGGTTCGCTTTTCGGAGTCGACACAGCCCAGAAGTTAAGGATTATTTACGGGGGCAGCGTAAAACCAGATAATGTCGCTAAGATTATGGCCGAACCTGAAATTGACGGCGCCTTAGTTGGCGGGGCTTGCCTCAAACCCGATAGCTTTCTAAAACTTGTCAATTACTAGCAACAAACTTTCCCACTCATGGCAGTCAAAAGGATATCCTTATGTCGGCACCAGTACGCTTAACTGAAATGGTCACCTCCGGAGGGTGCGCCGCAAAGATCGGACCGGGGACTCTAAGTCGGATACTGGCCGGACTATCCCTAAAGACAAACCCGAATTTACTGATCGGCATAGAAACCGGAGACGATGCCGCTGTTTATCGGTTGAATGACACCACCACCATTATTCACACGCTTGATTTTTTTACGCCAATCGTCGACGATCCGTATCTTTTCGGACAAATTGCAGCCGCTAATGCTTTAAGTGATGTCTACGCCATGGGCGGTCAGCCACTGATGGCCTTAAATATCTTTGCGTTTCCATGCAGCTTGGGTGAGGAAATACTTCAAGCGGTCCTGAGGGGCGGCGCCGATAAGGTGGAAGAGGCCGGCGCTGTTATCGCCGGCGGTCATAGTCTGGAAGACAAGGAACCAAAATATGGGCTCGCGGTTTGCGGTATTGTTGATCCGAGTGAGTTGATGTCCAACGCCAACGCCAAGCCGGGCGATATTTTGGTCTTGACCAAGCCTTTGGGTCTGGGAATTTTGACGACAGCGCTTCGCGACAAAACTATTTCAGAAACAGATATTGCTGAACCATTGGCCGAAGCGGCCAAACTTAACAAGGCGGCCGCCGAAAGCATGAGCGTCGCCGGGGTCAGCGCGGCAACCGATGTGACAGGTTTTGGCTTGGCCGGCCACTTGATAGAGATGCTTAAAGCAAGTTCTTCTTCCGCGACTATCACAGCGGACTCGATTCCATTCTGGCAGCGCGCCGGTTCTTTAGGTGGAGAGCACCAACCCGGTGGAACGGCCAGGAACTTCGAGCACTTTGGAGACGATGTCATACTGGACTCAACGCGAGCCAGGGAACTTAAGCCGATCATTTTTGACCCCCAGACTTCAGGGGGTCTGTTAATGGCTGTACCGGAAGAGAATTTAGATAAACTACTGACCGGGTTGGAAGATCGGGGGGTGTCAACGCAGGCGGTTATCGGTCGAGTAGAACCTGAAAATAGCGATCATCGACTTGTCGTTGCTTAAAAGAGTTATGCCGATTATAGTGTTTAGTTCAACCCATCATGCCTTAGCCGCCGAGAAAGCGTTAGAGGAAGAAATGGAGATTGACATAGTTCCTCTTCCCGCAAAATATCAAGCTGATTGTGGTCTGGCCATTGAATTTGATTCCGGTGAGACCGATCTTGTCCGAAAGATTCTATCTCGAAATACTTTAGAATATAAAGATATCTATACGCCTGACGATGGTTGTTAAGCTGAGAATAGATGATGTCATAAGGTTAGCGAAGGCACATCCTTGCGGATCAAATGAATGGCTCGTAACCAAACTGGGAATGGACATCGGCCTCTCCTGTTTGGGCTGTGGACACTCGATGAGAATCATGAGGACAAAGCTGAATAATAGCTTTCGTGAATTCATCAAACGTGGCCCGGTCTGACGTGGTATTATATGTTTCGTTTTCTAGTAAAAAGACGTTTTGTATGCTAGTATTGTGAACCCAGGAAAGGAATGGTGTTTATTTGATGTTTATACCAGCTATAATAGGATTAGGAATGCCCGAGTTACTTGTTATTTTGGCAATAATTCTGATCATCTTTGGTCCCAGAAAACTACCGGAAATTGGTAAAGCGATAGGGCAAACAATACGCGAGCTGAAAAAGTCCGGCCAATCCGACGGCGACAAAGATAAAGATGAACTTAAGGTTGAGGCTAAGGGCGAAGAAGCCGAAACTAAAGAAAAAGAAGAAGCTAAAACCACCTAATAGTTTTTGTTTTGGGTATAATCCACTAGTCAAATCTTTGTGTTGTGATATATCTATGGCTAGGAGAATACAATGAAAGCTGTTTGGAAGAATACGACAATAGCGGAGAGCGACAACACTGTTCCTCTTGAAGGAAACCAGTACTTCCCCCCTGATTCAGTTAATATGGAATACCTGTGCGATGGCTCAACTGAGTATACGTGTCCGTGGAAGGGCGAGTCCAAGTATTATGACGTTGCTGTAGGCGGAGAGAAAATCGAAAATTCCGCCTGGGCCTACCCGGAACCAAAAACAGCCGCTGAAAACATCAAAGGCCATGTTGCTTTTGATTTAAGCAAAGGCATTGAAATTATCCAGTAAGATCATCTAGCAATCGCCCCCTTTAAACAGTAATAACAGCGCCGCGCGTGACTGAAAAAAACAACTAAAAGATTTTTTAAATTATCCCTTGCATAGCCTCCGGTTGTTGTTTAAACTACAATATATTGTGGCAAGCGAAGAATTACATAGTAAATATTGTGGTAATGACCTAAACGCGAGGAGAGGGATTATGCAGCTGAACATCGACAAATCAAAAGACAATTTAGAAAACACTACCCCCATTATCAGCGTAATTAAGAAAAACGGCCGGTCATCCGACACTACCGATATCGCGCTTATGGTAGCGACATCCTCACAACAAGAAATCAATATCTGGGATAAAGAAAAAATAATAGACTCCCTTGTAAAAGAGGTGGATGCCGAACCTGAGTTGGCTCGAGAAATAGCTGATTCAGTTGAGGAGCGGCTCATTAAGGCCAGCCTCGCGACAGTAACCACGTCTATTATAAGAGAGTTCATCGATCTCGAGCTATTGCAGCGCGGTCTCGGTACGATGCATGAACAACATTCGCATCTGGGTTTGCCAATGTATGACGTTGAGCAGATTATTGGAACAGCCAATAAAGAGAATAGCAATACGACTCATAACCCGGAGTCAATAAATCTGACTTTGGCTGAGTCGATCTTAAAGGAGTTCGCTTTAAGAAAGGTTTTTAGCGAAGAAGTTTCCCAAGCGCATCTTGTCGGCGATATTCACCTTCACGATCTAGGTTTTATCGTTAGGCCATATACATATATGGGGGATAGCGTTGTCGTCACAAAACGAGACGATGAAGGCAAGGCAATCAGATCCATGAAGCAACTTTACGAAGACCTGCCTTTTGAGGTTATGAGCGAGAGCGGTGTCTGGGTCAAGAAGCCACTGGCGCCCATATTCGTGCTTGATCGCGATAACAATTGGACACGGATAACTCAACTAACCAAGAAGTCCAGAAACGAAAAGAAGATGCTGTGTGTCACGACGGCTGATGGTAAACAACAAGTGGTGACATACGATCATCCGATGATCACAGATAACGGAGTAGTCCAGTGCGTTGAGCTTAAAGCCGGAGACAAACTTACGACCGAGAATGGCATGAGTGTTCGGACAGGTTTTGCCCGAGGCATCAGATTTATTAATCTTGTCGAGCAATTTACGCAAGCGGCGGTACCGAATACGCGCTATAGCGTTTGGCTCGAAAACCAAATGACGCTTGCTACTGTTCAGCGTCAAGCTTATGCGGGGAACGCGCAGTTAAATGATTTTGGAGGCGCTTATATCTCTCCCTCTCAAGAGAGCAGTGAATATCGTCCGGCTACTATGGAGCTGACCAAAGAGCTTGGTTGGCTGCTTGGCTACTATGTTGTTAACGGTCAGCAAAGTGAGCGCTCGCTTGTTTTCAACTGCGATGATATCGGCAGAGAGCGTCTAAGAAAAATGTGTAATGAAATGGGTGTGGAAGCACAGGTAAGGGCAAAGTCAAATCGAGTGACCATCAATGATGTGGTTCTGCGTGATCTGTTTGTTAATGTCTGGAAGGTGCAAGGACGATCGCAAGAAAAATGCTTGCCCTCGCAGATAGTGAATTATCATACAGATTTTGTAGCCGCTGTTTTGGCTGGGGTTATTGACGGTGAGGCCACGGTCGATGGCGAAAACATGGTCATTCGCTCGTCTTCGGCTGAATTGATCAATGAACTTAATTATTTATTGGAATGGCTCGGTCTCAGCCCCCAAGCTTTACAACCCGGAGGCATAGGGCTCGTAAATGAGGTTGACGGGGAAAACGTTATTACTAATCGTCCGGTCTGGGGACTGTCGTTTACAAAGCGAGCGGGAGTTGAGTTGCCGTCATTCAAGTACGGATTGGTACCGCTTCCGCGTGAAGTCGAACACATCAGTTCAGGAAGTGTTGCTATCACTCACATAGAGACGGCGAAGATATCAGACACATTTATATACGACATCACCACGGAATCACACACATTTATGTGCAACGGGATTTATTCCCACAACTGTGGTGGCCACTCACTCGAGTACTTAAAAAAATACGGACTGAAGTTGCCGAACATCACTAGTACATCGAAACCGGCCAAACATCCGGAAGTCTTGATAGGCCATATGGTTAAGATGGCTTCCAGCCTCCAGTCAAACTATGCGGGCGCGATCGGCTGGGAAGCGGTAAATATGTTTTTTGCTCCGTACATGGTAGGGCTTTCGTATGAGCGCATCAAGCAATTAGCGCAAATGCTCGTCTATGAATTCAACCAACTCGCTGGGGCTCGCGGCTCACAGGTAGTATTTACTGACTTCAATCTTTATTACAACATTCCCAGCCACTTTGCAGACACCCCAGCGGTTGGCCCGGGAGGCTTGTACACAGGTCACTTGTACAGCCACTACGAGAAAGAGTCCCAAGCATTTCTAAAGGCGCTTTTCGAGGTCTATTTAGAGGGCGATGCTATGGGCAAGACGTTCGTATTTCCCAAACCTCTTCTTCATCTTAACGAGGATTTCTTTAAAACCGAGGGGTGGGAAGAGATGCTTGATTTAGCCTCTGAGGTTGCGGCTAAACAAGGGATCACGTACTTTCTCTTTGATCGGGGCGACGAGGTCAGGGTTGCCCAATGCTGTCGTCTGAAGCTGAAGCTTGGTGAGAAAGATTTAGCCGAAACCAAGACGCCGGAGAAGATGCGCTTCACTTCGCTGCAAAACGTCACTGTGAATTTGCCTAGAATCGCTTACAAGGCTATGGGCAACGATGAAGTACTTTTTGCGGAGCTGGACAAAGCAATCGACAAAATCGCTCAAGCGCATCTGCAGAAAAGAGATTTTATTAAGACGCTGATGGATCTGGGCACAAAGGGACCGCTGTCACTCTTTATGGCCGGCGCCGACGGTGAGCCATACATGAAGATGGATCGGCTTACATATATTGCCGGACTTCTCGGCTTAAATGAAATGGTCCAGGCGCACGTGGGAGAGGAACTTCATGAATCCGACAAAGCGCTAAAATTTGGCTTGCGCGTTGTCTCTCAGATGAATCTGAAGTGCAAGAAACTATCAAAGAAGCATGGGATTCATCTGGTTATTGAAGAATCGCCGGCGGAGTCAGCCGCATATCGTTTGGCGAAACTAGACATGAAGTATTTCAAGAAGCAAACCGAGAAAGTCGTCAAAGGCAATCTCAAAACCGATGAATATTACTACACAAACAGCATACATCTAGCTGTGGACGCACCGGTTGATTATATTGAGCGGGTTGAAAAACAAGGCCTGTTTCATCCGCTGATGGAAGCTGGCGCTTTTGTCCATGTCTGGCTAGGGGAGAGCGAGCCGGCGCCTGAGTCGATTAAAAGCTTTGTTATTAAGACCTATAAAAATACACAAGCTGAGCAGATAGCCTTTAGTCCGGAGTTTACTGTCTGCGAAGCGTGTCGCCAGACAAGCCGTGGCTTGAAGGAAACTTGTCCCAAGTGCGGTGCCGACGATGTCTACGGTATCACCCGGGTTGTTGGCTACTTCTCCAAGGTCCAAACCTGGAACAAAGGCAAGACTGGTGAGCTCGCAGAACGGATCAGGGTGAACGTCGATAACGAGCCGACGAGTGAAATCTCCCAGGCGAGCGAACCGCTGGCCGGCTAAGGCTATGTAGGAATAGGCGCAAAGCTACGGATAAGAAAAATAACGACAGTGGCCGCTCGGTAACAGAGCGGTCACTTTATTTTAAGGAATAATCTCAGAAGGGGTCAGGTCTTGCAATGCAACAAAAAGCCTCTGACCAGTTATTACGTAACGAAAAAATAGGTTAGTAGTTTCCCTTCGAAAATGGTCGCTGTCTCTGTTTAGGCCTAATGATATACTGCCATCATGCGAACTAAGTCGGCAATCGCCAGTTTTATCGGACGGGCCGGAGGCGCGACCAGCCGGGCTCTGGGGCTTGGCGGCGGCACCAGTCTGCCGGGGGCCATTGCTCTTAAACTTGACCCTGGCTTAATACGTGAGTTGGCCAGTCAGCTCGATCAAGGCTCCGTAATTATTACGGCCACCAACGGAAAAACCACAGCCGCCAACATGACGGCTAAAATTCTATCGGCGGCAAGCTTGACGCCGATTCACAACGCCGCCGGGGCTAATTTGGCATATGGGGTCGCCACGGCCTTAATGAACGACGCTGAGGGGCTTAAGGGTTCGAAGATCGGCCTTTTTGAAGTCGACGAAGCAGTCGTTAAAAACGTTGTCGAAGACCTAGACCCGAAAGTTATGGCCGTTGGCAATATATTTAGAGACCAACTCGACCGCTTCGGTGAGGTCGACCAGACAGCCAAATTGATAGCCGATGGTATTCGACTCCTCAAATCAGATGCCCGGTTGGTGCTCAACGCTGATGATCCACGAGTCGCGGCCCTTGGCAAGGACGCCCGGGTTGAGCCGGTATATTTTGGCATTGAGGATATTGATCATCAGAAGGGCGGCGAAGTCGGGGCCCAGGACTCAAAAGATTGTCTGGTCTGCGGCGGTCCTTTAACGTACAGTAAGCGATATTTTTCGCACCTCGGGGATTACTCGTGTCCTAAATGCGGATTCAAACGACCTCGTCCGCAAATCACAGCGACAGACTTAAAATTAACTCTTGAAGCAAGCCGGTTTACCTTAAAGACTCCAGCCGGGGAATATAAGGTTGAGCTGGGTGTGCCGGCCATATATAACGTCTATAACGCGATTTTGGCTATCTCAATCGGATTTACTGTCGATGTTGACCCGGCCACTTCAATCGCCGCTTTGGCAGATTTCCAACCGACTTTTGGCCGGCTTGAAAAGATTGAAGTAGAAGGAAAACATGTGCGTCTGATGTTGATTAAGAATCCAACCGGGTTTAATCAGGCGATAGAAACTTTAAATCTCGATCCTGATCCAAAAAACATTATCATCGCTATTAATGATAACTTGGCCGACGGCACTGATGTCTCGTGGCTATGGGACACCGACGTTGAAAGAATGGGCAAAACAAAGGCACTGATAACTAGCGGAATACGCGCGCATGACATGGCGCTCAGGTTGAAATATTCAGGAAACAAGAGCGATATTCAAGTCGAACCTAAGCTTAGTGAAGCCTTGGCGGCCGGTCTCGAGAGGACGCGTGCCGGGGGCGATCTTTATATTCTCCCGACCTATACCGCGATGCTTGACATAAGACGACATCTGGAAAAAATGGGCGGGGCAGCAGCTTTTTGGCAGCCGGGTGATCGCCGATGAACTCTCTCAACCTCGTCCATCTCTATCCCGAGTTGATGAATCTCTACGGTGACAAAGGCAATATCATCGCGTTATCCAGGCGGTGCGCGTGGCGCGGGATAGATCTTAAGATACACGAGATATCGTTGGGTGATTCTTTACCGAAGGACATGGACATTGCGTTTATCGGGGGCGGCCAAGATAGGGAGCAGCTTCGAGTCTATCGGGATCTGGAGAAAAAAGGCGACGCTCTCAAAGCTATGATCGCGGACGGTTTGATAGTTTTGGCTATTTGTGGCGGCTACCAATTGCTCGGTCGTCGTTTCGTAACTTATCAAGGCGAGGAGATTCAAGGGTTGGGAATTCTCGATATCGAGACAGTCGGGGGAGACAGCCGGCTCATTGGTAATGTCGTGGCAGATATTCGATTAGGTGGCGAAAAAATGGCGCTAGTCGGGTTTGAGAACCATAGCGGCCAAACAACCTTAGGTCAAAAAGCAAAACCGCTCGGGAGCGTCCGGCTCGGGTTTGGCAATAATGGTCAGGATGGAAGCGAAGGGGCAAGGCAAGATAATGTTTTTGGCACTTATTTGCACGGTTCCTTGTTGCCTAAGAATCCTGTTTTTGCCGATTATCTGATTCAATCGGCGCTTGAGAGAAAATATGGTCCCGGCACCGTCCTTGAGCCGCTTAATGACACTATGGAGATGGCGGCGCACGCGGCTGCCGTTGAGAGAATAGAACAACTTCATCGTCGTCGCTGGATCCCCGGCTGGTTCAAACGATAAGGGTGGTAATTCGGTGACACAATACTTAATTCTGTGCTTCGAATTAAGTATTGTGTCACCGAATTACCACCACCGAATTACCATAATTAATTATGGATATAATCTAACGTTAGAAGTTGTGCGATTTACTAATTGGAAAGGGTGTTTTTATTTATGAAAGAAACATTTGAAAATCTAGCGAAAGCGTTTATTGGAGAATCGCAAGCACGAAATCGGTATACCTTTTATTCAAAGGTGGCCCGAAAAGAAGGGTTTCAACAGATTAGCTGGCTTTTTCTACTTACTGCCGATAATGAAAAAGAGCATGCCAGCTGGTTGATGAAGATGATGCAGCAACTGAAAGAGAAGAGTAATGAGAATCTTGACGAGATAGAGGTACCCGGCGCGGTACCGACTATTCTCGGAACGACAGCCGAGAATTTAAAGGCGGCCATTGGCGGGGAGCACTATGAGAACAGCATCATGTATCCGAGCTTTGCAGATGGTGCTGATGGTGATGGGTTGCCCGATATTGCCAAGCGTTTACGAGCAATCGGCAAAGTGGAAACCCATCATGAGGAACGATACACAAAACTCTTAAACCAAGTCGAAGCCGGCACTGTCTTCAAAAAAGATAAAGAAGTCGCTTGGCTCTGTCGCGAGTGCGGCTATGTCCATTTTGGCACAGAGCCACCGGAGAAATGCCCGTCATGCGATCACGATCGCGAGTACTACGAGATTCTTTGCGAAACGTTCTAGCAGCGATTAGCAGCTGCTTTTAATTTAAATATCTCGAAAAGCCAGCATGGCGGCTTCAACCGTACGGTCGATATCTTCGTCGCTGTGAGCCAAAGAAATAAAGCCCGACTCAAATTGTGAGGGAGCTAAATTGATTCCGGCTTCCAACATCAGGCTGAAATACCTTGAAAACTTTTCGGTATCGCTCTTTTTGGCTGTCGTGAAATCAAAGACCTCTTGGTCGGTAAAGTAGACGCAAGACATCGCCCCGACCCGGTTAAACGTTAGGTTAAGGCCGGCGTTTTCAGCCGCGACTTGTAAGCCGGCAGAGAGACGCGCGCCTTTTTTCTCTAATTCGTCATAGACGCCGGGCTCGGATAAGAGCTGAAGTGTTACCAACCCGGCTGTCATCGCAAGCGGGTTACCAGACAACGTGCCGGCCTGATAGATCGGGCCCTCGGGCGCGACATTGTTCATTATTTTAGCTTTTCCGCCAAAGGCCGCAACCGGTAAGCCCCCGCCAATTATCTTACCGAGGCATGTCATGTCAGGGTCGATTCCAAAACGTTCCTGGGCGCCACCGTAAGCGACGCGAAAACCTGTCATGACTTCATCAAAAATCAGTACGATCCCGTGCTTGGCAGTGATAGCTCGAAGCCCTTCAAGGTATCCGGGCTTAGGCGGGACGCAACCCATGTTTCCAACGACGGGCTCAAGTATAATCGCGGCGATTTCGTCGCCCTGTTTCTCAATTGTTTCCTCAACCACGCCTAAGTCATTATAGGGGAGGCTGATAGTATCTTTAGCTGAGCCCTCCGTGACACCCGGGCTATCGGGAAGTCCCAGGGTTTGAACGCCCGAGCCGGCTTCGACAAGCAGGTAATCGACATGGCCGTGATAGTATCCTTCAAATTTGTGGATCTTTTCTCGTTTTGTATGGCCGCAAGCAACGCGGATCGCGCTCATGGTAGCTTTGGTTCCTGAGTTGACCATCCGCACCTTGTCCATTGACGGGTAGGCCTCGAGAACCTTTTTCGCCATCGCTACTTCGATCGGAGTTGGAGCCCCGAAACTGGTCCCGTTTTGCATGGCCGTGCCAAGCGCTTCTATGACTTCGTCGCGGGCATGGCCTAATATCAGCGGACCCCATGAGCCGACATAATCGATATACTCGTTACCGTCGACATCATAGATTTTTGAACCTTTGCCTCTGTGAATAAAGAGGGGGTTGCGTCCGACCGATTTAAAGGCTCTCACCGGGCTGTTAACGCCACCGGGCATCATTTCTTTGGCTGCCTGGAAGAATTTTTCTGATTCAGTGTGTTTCATATATCTCCTTTTAAAGATCTTTTATTAATCTTGTAGCTTACCCGCTATTGCCCAGTCACTTTTAGCATGATCCGAAAAGATGATATGGACATGTTCCGGCGAGGTTTTACCAACCTCGACAACGGTATCGGTTATTCGCTTGGCCATCTCTGCTTTCTGATCTCTCGTTCTGCCTTCCCATAGCTTTATTTCTATTACCGGCATGTCTGCCCCTTTACTCTTTTAGCCACTTTGCGGCGTCTTTTGCGTGATAGGTCAATATAATGTCAGCCCCCGCCCGCTTGATGCTTGTCAGCACCTCCATGGCCACTTTTCGCTCATCTATCCAACCTTTTTCGGCGGCGGCTTTGATCATTGAATACTCGCCACTCACGTTATAAGCGGCCAGAGGATAGTCAAATTCAGCTCGAACTGTCGCGATTACGTCCAAGTAAGATAAGGCGGGCTTCACCATAATAATGTCTGCCCCTTCTTCGACGTCGAGCGATGTTTCGCGCAACGCTTCCATAACGTTGGGCGGATCCATCTGATAAGCGCGGCGGTCACCAAATGTCGGTGCTGAATCGGCGGCGTCTCGAAACGGACCGTAAAAACTCGAAGCGTACTTTGCGGCGTAGGACATAATTGGAGTGTCACTAAAACCGCCTGCGTCCAGTTGAGCGCGTATCGCGCTGACCCGGCCGTCCATCATGTCGGAGGGGGCGACGATAGCAGCGCCGGCCTCGGCGTGAGACAGCCCCGTTTTAGCTAA
>SDBV01009004.1_pt1 | contig 13346 bp, 6 predicted proteins | sample 2277081 | NCBI WGS metagenome assembly SDBV01 (sample SAMN10402039, study PRJNA504765) | marine sediment metagenome | isolation source: marine sediment core GS10_PC15, 223 cmbsf | place: Arctic Ocean: Southern Knipovich Ridge | collected 2010 | reverse complement strand
CACAACCACACTGGACAATGTATCGCCCGGTAGCTCACGAATATCAAGAGATAGGCCGCCTATCGCACCAGAGACCTTAACAGTGCAGCGCTGCCCTTTCCAAACTGGTTCATTCAATTCAACAGAAACAGTCGAGTCTACTCCTCGGGTAACAACGAGTTCGAGCGTAAGGCTTTCCTGCAGACTTAAACCGCCGTGGGCATATTCCTCGCCCTTCTTGAAGCAACTAATCCCATCGGCCAGGGCGAAATGCTGGTTCGGATTCCAAAACCAGGGATAAAGTCGTTCCTTCGTAGATGCGCCCGGCTTGAGAGCGGCACATCGACCCCATTTATTTTCAACCAGCGCGCTCGCCATTTCGAGCTTGGGAAGTCCGCCGGGCATTAGCAGCCAACCGTGGTCGGTAACTACGCGAACATTTTCCCAACCAGCGTTCATGAGCCCGGCAATTCGATCAGTGATCTCTTTTAGCAGCCCATCTATGTGCTTAGCCAACTTCCAGCCGCGGTCATGTCCTTCATGATCTATGTCTCCGAACTCACACCAGGCATTTCCTTGTCCATCGCCGTTCTCGGTACGTGCCAAGATCTTCCAGCCCCCGTCTCCAAGAAGCTTCTTTAGGTAGTGACCCGTAAGTGAAGGGCCGGTTTCCGCTATGCAGGGAGTGAAGTCAGCGGTGGCATCCTGACCCCGAATCTTATCTTTAACCGGGGACACGGCCGGTTTCCCGGTCGCGGTCACGCTGGGCAAAGCCGACCAGGCTAGACTCTCGGAAACCTCGAATCCTTCTCGATCCAATATGTCTACCAGCCGCTTGGCAATATCGAAACGCAGACCGTCCACAAACAAGATACACTCGCCGTCCGAATGTGGCGGGGGCTTCGATGAAGCGATAGTTCCGCCTGGATAAGTCGCCCCATCAACCAGTTTCTGCAAATAGCGGGCGGACTCTTCCGCCCAGGGCAGATAGATCGCCCGTATGACCTTCGAAATAACTTCGAAATCGGCCGGTTCAATGCCTGATAGCGCCCGCATTACGGCGTCGTCCGCCCTCCATCCGTGGCTACAGTAGCCCCTTGCCAAGTCGTCGATAGTACCTGCCGCCAGGCCCTTCTGAGTGGTTTCAGCCAATATGGCCAGATGCTCTAATGCCAACACCAGCGGGGACTCGTTAAGTTCCGCCCAGACCAGGGCTCGTCTGCGCCCGTGCAACTTATCCATATCCAGCAGCCTCTTCCGAGCCTCGTGTGCCGGGAACTTGCCCAGAGCCAGCAAGTCCTGGAGGAGGCTTTTCTCCTGATCTTCATTCCATTGAGGCCAACCGTCACAAGAGCCGTCGCTCATATTCCAAAAGATGGTATCGCTCGGCGGCTGGCATTTCCTGATTTGTGCCGGGATGTTCGGGTACCGTTTAGGGGCTTCGCAAAAGCGCTCCCACACGGCGCCCCAGGGGCCTTCTTTAGTGGCCAGCTTGGTGGCGCCCGCAAGTACTCCCTCTTTTTTAGGATTAAAAGCCAGCTGAGATTTGCAAACCCCTACAAATGCCTTCCATTCATCCTCACCACGACCAGTCTCGTAAGCATCGCCTTGGTTCAGCCATTGCAACACTTCGCGCACCGGGTCGCCCCCAGTGAGCAAGGTGTTGAAATCATCTTTATCTAGCCGCTTACCCTTAAGAATCTCGACCTCTTCATCCAACAATCGATAAAGCGCCAACTGTAGTGCGTTTTTAGTGTCATTATCCTGGGCCACATCCAATCCCAAGCCCCCTTGGTCTGACTTGAGGAAGGCCAAAACAGTCCAATCCTTAGCGTTGACCTGCGACCAGAGCACGCCACGGTACTGCAATTCAGCTAAAGGCCTCAGGTGGTCGGGGCAGCTTTCGACGGCACGCAGATCCTGACGACTAACTCCCGGCAGGTAAAGTATCGGTGTATCCTCAATGCCATCCAGAACGCATCGTAGCCAGATTGCCGGCCCGGTCCTTTTTTCAGGCGCATAGTCCCCGAGAATCATCAGTTCCGGAAGCTCATCTTGAAGCAACGGGATGGCTGCTTCCCACTGTCTATCAAAGTCGGTCCAAAGGATACAGGCTGGCGCCACTTGAACCTCGCTGTTGAACATGGCGGCGCTTCGAATTGCTTCTACTAGATGATCAAGCACTCTCATGCATCGACTTCATTCATCCGAAACAGCGCCATTGCCTGATCCACTAGCTTCTTAGTGCGAATATCGATTTGCTCTATTCCCCACGCTTCCGCACTAGCCAAGTCTTCATTAAGCCTAAGGCCGTTCTTGTAACCAACCCACCGGCCCGCACGGTCGGTACGGTCCCGCTTTTCAGCAAAACTCTTATTGCCTAAAGTGCTGTTAAAGCCGGAGATTGTTAAATTGCCAAGCTTGTGAACATGAGTCTGCTGATATTCCTCCGCCTTCTGAACATCACCCGCGGCAATCATCGTCACCCAAGACTGCGGGATATTTTCTCCTTGTGGAAAAACATGCTCAACGGTCCAAACCAACCGCTTGTTTTCATAACGCCATAGATCTATCCAGGTTTCTTTGGTCATAGCTCGCTCAGCCAGAGAGTAAAGGATAAAACGGGTGACGCCTAAGTTTTCCTCGTAGATCGGCCCTTCTAGGCTAAGTCGAAATGCATCATCGGAAGCCGAGATTGCAATAAGCTGATCACGGATGACCTTAACAATTCCTGAACCAGTGGTTCTTGATGCACTATCGATGAGGGACATAAATAGCCTGGTTAAATCCCGGGTTGGGGGCATATCCGTCAAATTGCGGCGAACAAAAAAGCGCATAAGTAACTCGACGATTTCCGTCACGTGTTCGTCGTCAAGCCGCAACTGCTCCTTGCGCACCAATAGAAACAGCATTAACACGTAGGATGGCGCACCTTGGATCCGGTCGAGGTCCTTCAGCGGTACTTCCAAAGCGTTCCGCGCGTAATCCGTATTGCGGGACAAGAGTACAGCGTAAAGTTGCCCGGCTGCGCTGATCCTTTCCAGGCAATCCTCGGCATCATGATTGATAAGCTTCTCAAAGATATGCATAAGGTTTGAGCGGGTAGCTACCGGCACCCTATGGATAGCCGACAGGTCTTCCTTGAAAGCGTTGTAGTATTGGCGAAAAAACCGCTCCTGGACGGTGTAGTTATCTCCGAGATATCCAAGAAGACGATTCCATTCGTCGAAGTGATGATCCACCGTCCCAGGCTTATCAGATTCCAGCCTGGATAGCAATTTGTTCTTGATGAGGTCAACCGCGGTCAGGGGCATGCCGCGATTATTTAGCGACTCAAAGAGCTTGTAGGCATCCGCGTGGCTAGCAACCTCGATCTTGACTAGGCAGGCTTGATTGACCGTATTTAGAAAACCCAAAGTCTCTGCTAAACCTGTGCCGGGCACGGCGGCCAGTTCTTCAATGCGCTGCTTGAAGTAGCGAAAGGCCTTAAAGATCTTGCGGTTACCCGCCCATGCTGGCACCTTACCCACACTACCTAAGCCAATTTGAGCAAGCACCGCACGGTAATCGTCCTGGTTATTGTTTTGAATTTGGGGAATCACGCGTATCTCATCCTGATTCTTCTTAAGCACTAGTTTGCGTTTTAAGTTAATAAGCTCATTGCGCTGTTCGTCATCAAAGCTATCTTGGTAGCTTTCAAGGACTTCATAAATCGCAGCGAAGAGCAGGGACAGCGTGGTTAGTCGCTGTTGGCCATCAACCACCTCCAAGTACTGAACAGCAAAAACATCATCAGCTTGATTGATACAAATAATTGAACCTAAGAAATACCCGGGGTCACTCTCCAGCACATCGTCAAAAAGATTTTCCCACTGAGTTTTACCCCAAGTATATTCTCGTTGATACCGGGGAACTCGATATACAACATTAGTTTCGATGTTGAAAAGCTGAGCTAGCAAATAGTCTTGAACCGACTTGATCATTTGGCTGCCTCCCTTGCGGCACGTTTTTCCGCCAAGCTCAAATGATGGTCGTTGATCCGGTCGCCTGCAAACAGATGATACCAAGGCGCGGACTCGACGTCCTTGCCGCGGTCTTTTCCCCACTTAATGTTAGGTTTGTCGCGCAGCACACCGGTGCCTTTTCTGCCAACATCGGGCACGGAGAGAAACGGCCGGATATTTAGGCGCACGCCGTCGTCAAGGTCCGGCTCCCAGCCGATCGGTTGTTTCTCGATGGGCTTCCACCGCACGAAGATATCGTAAGGGGCTTCACCTTCGAGAATCAGTTCCAGCTTCGCCTTCAGGCTTTCAGCGGCAGCCAGCTTTTCCTGGGCGCCGTCCACGCCTTCGGCGATGTCCTGCTTTTGTCGGCTGATCCAATCGCCCAGATAACTGTAGATCAAGGTCTCCAGTAGTTTGGCATCGAGCCGGTGATAGTTGACCAAAACGGCAAAGCCGTCATTCAAACCGTCCCAGATATGCCAGATAAAGGGGCGATTTGAAAAAAGCTTGCAGTGCTGTACAAAGAATTTCTCGCGCAGCCAGATCTCTAGGGTTTTTCCCGCGTGATCCACCTGCTCAAGAAGCTGCGACATGGTGTCGTTTGTCCAAGCCTCGCCATAGGCGGCTACTAGCATCTCAAAGAGCCGGTCGGAGGCCGATGCCTCGCCGCGAACTGACGGAATGCAAACAATGCCATCTTGGTCGGCAAAAGCATGCAGAGATTCGGTTTTGCGCACCCACTCGCGCTGTTCGTCGGCTAGCTCCATCTCACAGTCGAGCTCAGCCGGCCAGCGGTAACCCAGCAGCCGGGCAGCCGCCGTCTGCAAAACCGTATCGTCAACACGAAGTTCACCGTCAGCGGTCCATCTCTTATCTTCATCCCAGACCACAGAACCACTTGGGTGGCCATGGAAAATCCACTGGGTGGGGTCATCAGAATAAGGCTTTGGCAGGCCGTGGGGATATTTATCCTCGGCAACTTTTGACCAAAGGTCTAGATTAAATGGAATCTTTACCAAGGTGGCGTTTGTAACCTTGAGACTTTGATCAATTTGCCGCACGGCGATGTTGTATTCCGGAGAGGAGCAGAAGCACCAGATTGCTGGAAGATGGGTTGGGTTGTGTGGTATTAAAGCGGCTGTGTTAGTGTCAAAGGCCGTATGCATGTGAAGGGTAACAGGAATTTCGCACATCTGACCAACGGCTACGCCCCAGCTCTGCCACGCCGCTCTGCCACGCACTGCCGCTGCTTTAGAAGATACTAAAGCCCCTTTGCCTCGCTCCCAAAACAGGACATATGCCCTGCCGCCAAAAAATTGGGTGGACTTTACTGTGCTTTGTTGAAAAATCCAGTCTTGCCCATCAATAACCGATAGCTCCCAAAAGTTTCGGCCAAAACGCGGATAGTCCGCTGACGAAATGCCCTGAAAACCATAAGCATTGTTCTCAAGCAGTTCACCACCCGCCCCCTCATCCAGCGCCACCCTGGCATCCGGATTATCCAACTGCTTCACCTGCTCCATGGTCTTGATTTCGGCGGTCGGCAGCGCCACGGCTTTGGCGCCGGCGGTGCGCTCATGGGAGACATCAAGCCCGCGTATTAGCCCACTTTGGCCCAAATTGGCAAAGAGACCGTCACAATGTAGACCTGAGTTGCCACTATCCAGGATGATGAGTTGTACATTAAAATCCCACATAGGGGTCTGAAACGCCTTCGGCCCTAACCGGGCAATCAAACGCCAGGTGTCGGCTTTAAGCAGCTTCTCGCGTAACTTCTTGTAGGATGTGAGAAACAACCAGTTCTGTGGCAAAACAACGCTTGCCGTCCCTCCCCGCACACAAAGCTCCAAACAACGCTCCAGAAAGACCGTGGCTAGCTCGTTCTTGGCCGCCGGGTAATGCCGTTCGCAAAAATCGCGCAGTATGTCGCCATGATCGCCCCGGCCCCGGTAAGGCACATTAGTAACAACCCAGTGGTATTGGCCGGCCAGGAGCGTGGTAGCCTTGGCCAAGCCCTGTGCCGTTACAGCGGCTTCGTGCTGTTCGTCGGATTGCTCTGTCGCCAGCGCCTGTTCCAAGGCTTGCGCCAAAGCTCTCCATTCCACCAGTTTTGCCGCTTCGGTCCCTGCCGGATTCAACAGACTGCCCAACACTGGGGCATCCTTGAAGGTATCAAAGAGCCAGTTCAAGGCAATGCGCAAGTCATGCTTGTCCAATGCCAGTTTCTGCCATTCATCTTTAGCGGCCTTCACCGACAGCCCCGAACACGCCACATTCAACTCTGGGAGCAGGCGATATCCTCCGGCATCAGGATACTTCCAAGCGGTAAGAGCTAAGGCAAAGGCGGCCAGTTCCACGCAACGCTGGTCCAGCTCCAGGCCATGGATATTCTCGGCCAGCACCCGGTCCACGGCGTCGCGAGCAGATAGCCCCTCCAGTTCCATGCGCATGGGCACCAGCATCAAGAAAGCGGCCACAAGAAAATGGCCCGATCCGCAGCAGGGATCAAGGACCTTGAGTTCGCTCAACGATTCCGGCCAAGCATCGAAGGTCCCGGCGGCAGGAGTCCATACGCCGTCATCTTGGCGCACAAAGCGCAGGTATTCGAGCGGTACACCGGGGATACCAGCCTTGGAGCGAAGTTCCGCTTCACTTGAGGCGTTCTTCAAATCGGCCTCGCTCAAGAGTCGGGAGGCCCACCACGCCCCTAAAGAATTGTCGAGCAGAAAGGCTACCATGTAAGGTTCGGTAAAGAGCTGGGTAACAGCAGGTAGCTCTCGCGCACCGATTTTCACACCAGAGTGATTAATTTCATCCTTCTTCTTTGCCTGCCAGAACTGATAAACCCAGCCTAAGGAGTCGGACGCGGTGAAGACTTCCAGAGGCAAATCGGCCACTAAGCGTTCAAGCTTTTGTTGATATTCGGGCGAGAAATGGAGCGCAAACACGACAGAATCCGTTCCAAATATCTGGGGTAGCATGGCGGCTGCCAGGGTCGCAGCCAGCTCCCACTCGCCACTTAACCCTTCATCGGCGGCCAATTCGGCGCACTCTGTCAAAGTCACGGGTACGCCTTCGTACATGAGCAGATTGTTTTCGGCTAGAAAACGGGCAAAGAGCATGCGATGCCAGTGTTCATAGGCCATCTCTTCCAACAGCCAGTCCATCGACTGGGCCTTGCCTACATTGAGGCTGTCGCCCAGCTGACGACCGTGCGCCCGTAACTTGCGACGCAGATCGCGTTCGTCTTCAGACAGATGAGTAAATGGCGAGGCTTCACCTACACCCAGTTGTTCAAGTGACGAGCGGGCAGCGGCTTCGGCGATATCGCGCGCGGCCTTGATGGTCCGTTCAAGTTTATTTCGAAGTGATTTATCTAGGGGACACACCTATTTCGGCTCCAACGATTTCAGATTAAGACTTTTTCTATTTAAGCTCATACAATCACTGGCCCTTCTTTGATCTGCTCCTTGAGCCGAGAAGCGGCGTCCGTGGCCCAGCGATCTATGTCGCTTTCAGTTTTCAAGGTCGCGGCAGGCAACACAGCTTTGGACGCTTTTGGCTCAAGTATCTTAGCGGCCGCCAAAATGACCTGATCGTACCGTCCCAGCATCGCGGCAAGCTTATCCCTTAATACGGGCAAGGAAAAAGCGTTCAAGGTCTTGAGAATCGCGTCGCTGCTTCCGACCTCTATTTTAGGTATGTCATCTTGAGTAATGCTATGTCGTTTCCGGAGTTCATCCTGTTGTTCCGGATCTAGTTGAGCCCAATTACCGTCGCTTTCCAGCCGCGCCTCCCCGGACGCGCGCTCTCCGCTCAAATCACTTTCGACCCGCTTCAATTCATCGCGCAATAGTTGGGTGAGGTTTGCGACCAACGGGGCGATCAGATCAGGCTCTTCTAGCAGCCGGCGCTGCTCCTCAATTGTCTTGATCTGAGTCAGGATTACTTCCCCGTCCTGGATATCCATAGCCTGACTCATCAGACTTTTTAGCGTCATCCAACTTGGCCAGCGTTTGGCAATGCTCTTTGCCTGTTCGGTCCAGGCATCAATAGATAGATGCAATTCATCGCGGCGGTTATAGAGCGCGAGGAGCTGTTCATTCCCGCTCGTCAGGCGGATTTCGTCCAAAGACGCGGTATCCGGACGAGCCGGATTAGGCGCTTCACCCCCCGCTTGATCCGCTAGCTCAACCATCTTTTGCAGAAATTCCGGCACGCATGCCAGCTCTTCACCCGGCTTAGCGGTTAATTTAACCTTCTGTAGCAATTTTTTGATCTGGATGCGTTGAGCCGTCGAGACAGTCGCGGATTCTACCTTTAGTGCCGCTTTACCCAAGGCTTGGCGCGTCAGGTCCTGGGGTTCGACTATCTTCCCTCGTTCGTCCTGGGCGCGGATGAGCCCGGCCACCAGCAAGACCTGGAGGCCACCATCGACCGCATCGCGGCCCCAACCATACGGGGCGGATTCAAAAAGGGTGCGAATGTCCGCACCCTTTTTGCCTCCGGCGATGAAGCTGAGAATCGCCTTACAAATGGGATTATTGGCTGGCTCGCCTTTGTCGCTGACGGCTATGAGCGCGTCGGTTGCGCCCTTCTGAGCTTTTTCGTAGACCTTCGACCAACCGACATGATCGGCCAAATGAAATTGTGGATAGAGACGCTGAAGTGAGTTGCGGGCGGCTTCAAGCACCATCTCCCGCACGTCGTTCCCGAGAATCTCATTTCCGCCGCCCGGGAATACGCGAGCGCCAGAGAAAGCTTCATTAAGCAGTTCGTTAATCTTGCCTTCGGCGGTTTGCCGGGTGGTCTCCATTGCCGAGCGAGCATCCTTGCCTTCCGCGGTTGTCGGGAAACCGCGCTTGTCGAGGGTCGCCCCAGCAGCCTTGTAATCGATCAGGTAGTGCCGAAGGTCATCGGCGGACCGCTTGGGAATAAAAACAAACGCCGTCGGCGAGTGGTTGCCTGCCTGGCGAGAATCGACCCGGACAGAGTTTTCGTCAATACTCCAGCCATCCCGGACCCACACACAAATTTTCTGTTCAGCATCAGGGGGAAGTTGGGCATCGAACACGGGAAATATATCGCGTTGGACCTTAGAGCGGCCCTGGGTCAATAGAAGCTTATGTGCCAGTTCACCGAACTTTTTGCGGACGCGATCTTCGCGTTCAGCCTCGACACGATGAGCCTCATTTGCTAGCGAAGCACGCTCGCTAAGAAATTCGTCAGTCCACGCGGAGCTCTCCTCGGTCTGTATCCGGTACTCGTCACCAACCTTCATTAAAAGCTCACATTTTTCCAGCAAAGCAGGAAGTTTTCCTCGCAAGGCGCTCGATCCGCTCGAAAGGTTCTCTACCAGCAGATCGGCCAGGGTGTCGACAGTGGCCTGAATGCCAATCTCGTTGTTGCTGCTATTCAGCTTGTTGATTAAGAAAACTAACCCGCAAGCACGGGCCATCAAACGCTCATCTTTCGTGCCCTTAATCCAACTCATGGTCTTTTCATGAACCTTGCGCGGCAAAATACGTGATTGCAGGAGCCTATCGGCAGAATCGAAATAGAGATAATCAGACGTAACGACATTCCCTAGGGGCTCGTTCAAATTGGTCTGAATGACTTTATGGACCATGCTGAGCTGGTTGCGAAGTTGACTGTCGGTACCGGTCCGATCGAGCACACGCAGAGTGTTTTCCCAGAAACGACGCCGAACCGGGAGAATAGGATAATCCTGGGGGAAGTAAGGAATGTCGTCCTGATGGTGACCAATAGTGGTACCCGCAAGGTGCCGGGAGATTTCGCCCAAATTGGTCTCCATCAGTTGTTCAATAGGGGCCATAGCCTCAGGCTTTTTCGCCAGAACCACCTGACGGATAACCGCGTCCACATCTGTATCGGACAACTCAACACGAACTGTGAAGCGGCCTTCAAGCCTTTTCAGGTTTTGCGTATCAGTGAGGGCTGTCTGACCCGTTCCGACAAAGAGCAGCTTTCCCCCGATGTTCTTACAGCACGCTTCCACGGCTTCCTGAACATCCATGGAGCGCTGGCTATTTTCGCCAATAAATAACTGCACCTCGTCAAGAGCGATCAGCGTCAGCGGGAACTTGCCGTCACGGGTCAAGGTCTGGCGAATGGCTTTTAGCATGTCATCGCTAGATATGTCTTGGGCGTAGGGATATAAATTGTTCAGCGTTTCGACACAGGCTGTGGGCGACGCAAAAAGTGTGGGTTTCGCTTGAACCAGAGCCTCATGAAGACCCTCGGCAACATAGAAGTTATCCAGCTCTTCGTCCCAATTCAAACCGCCCTGCTCGACGCGATTACGCACTGATTCATAGATACCTTCATGCTTGAGCCACATAATAAAGCGCGCGGTGTGATACTGCCCCGGAAGCCCGGCCGACCGGAAAATGATTCCCAGCAGAGCCAGGCGGACACTTCCGCTTGCCTCGGATCCAAGCGTCCCTGAGACTGCGTGAAGACCACCGTGCCGTTTGGCTTGCGTATCAAGCTCTCGCAGGAGGTCCTTGATGTTTTGCGGAAGGTTGGCGATTCCGCGAGCGGTTGAACCATCCGCGAAGACCGAATTCACCCATAGTGCACGCAGCATCTTCACGAGATGCGATTTTCCAGAGCCATAGAAACCGCTAACCCACACGCCAGGCTGCTGAGCCTCGTCGACGTTTTTTAGATAAGTCTCCAAAATATGGGCCAGGCCCTTTTCATATTGACCGTCGCAGACGAAAGTCTCCAATTCATAACGGAGCACAGCCAGCGCCTCGTTAGTTTGCTCATCGTTGACGCTTGCCACGCCTTCATTGACGAGTTTGTGGGTGGCCGGATCTTTTTGGTAAATATCACGATTATTCATCATTAACCCCTCTTCAAAATTCCTTGTCTGCGGTAATGGGTACGGCGAGGTAGTTCCAACCGTCATAACCGTCAAGCAACCGGTAGTTGTTATTATCAAAGCTTCCGGGAAAAAACACCAGGAGGCGTCCGGTCACCATTGGGGCAAGCTTATCGACGACCTCTTTAACCTTCAAGAACCCAAAGAGCGAGCCTACACCCTTTAACGCGACTACGGATTCCGCGCCAATCTCCTGTTCCCGCAAGAATAGAGCGAACTGCTCACCGATAAATTCCAGGTATTTCGGCAGCAGTGTGGCGAGCAGATGGGGCTTTTGGAGATAGCTGTCCGTGTACCGCTGAGACGCGAGCCACTGGGCAAAAGTGTCGGTCAAATCGAAAACGGCCCACTCGTGGCCCGACTGCCGCGTGACAAGCTCAAACTCGTCGATCTTGGCCCTGAGGCGAAGTTCCTCATTTTCGTTATAGACGCAGAAAATAACTCGCTGAGCTGCTGCCGCATCATCGCGCCAGGGGACAGCGATATATTTGCTGTAAGACTTGATGAGCTCCTTAATCCTACTCACGGAGCCACTTCATTTCTTGAGCATTGATGAGGTTAGGGAAAAGGGCCTCGATGACATTTCCCACGCGCTTGAATATGATCCATCCTTTGCGGGATGCTTCTTCAGCCAGCTCAATGGCCCGCTCAAAAGAACAATCGAGGAGCTTTGCGTATTCGGTTCGAAATAGAGCTTGGCCGCGGACACCTGCAAGGTAGCCAAGAAGCAAAGCATAAGAGACGCTACCAACGGTTGGTAAAGCTTGCGCACGCACTTTAAGGACACGACCCTTGAGGTGACCAGACTTGACCCACGTCGAATTGATGTTCTGTGCGGTGGACATCAGCGTTGCCTGGCTAAATCGTCCCGGCTCTTTACTATCAATTAGCTCTTCAAGAGACACCCTGGCACTCGCCTCCCCTTCCGGAAGCCCCAGAATTATCGAGGAAGTCGACCTTAAAATGGGGTCGCGGGCATAGGCGCAAAGAAGCGCCAAAAGCGGTCGTCCCTCCGGGTCACGCTGCCAAAAAAACAAAAGCGCCCGGAATAGCACGAATGAATTATCTAGCGAGTAGAGATCAGCGAGATGACGGTAGGTCAAACTGCGCGTTTTACCTGAACGCTTGCCAAGGCAGTTCTCATCTTCGATCGCCCGGCGGTAATCGTCTTTGATCGCGTCACGGCGCGCCACATAAGTCAATAATGACTCCAGCTCCGCAAGCATCATCGTACGCGAAGTATGCGCTCCGCCTCGTTCGAAGCTGAATCCGAAGCGCGCTAGCTTGTTGTCAATTACAGCTTTCATCAACCACTCGTTTTCGTTGCGGCGCGGCACTCAAAGCGTCAATTCTGGAGATCGAGCATGTAAGACCTTGGTCGCTATTCTATACGAAAAGCCAGCATAAATCTTTTGATGAAGACGCGTGAATCCTTTGACTTAGGGGCACCCCACGCCCAACCAACCACAGCATGTGACCAGCGTCGCCAACATATTCTCTACCGGTGACCTTCTCGACCAGCCGCCAGTTGCTCCGTATAGCGCTTAGAGTGTTTGTCAGCGTTGGTTCCAGTGCAGCCTTTATGGTCCACGACACCCGTCCAGCAATTACAAGAGCAGATCGACTTAGAGGTGGGTATCAACTCTCACTGATAGGCGAGAAAGCAAACAAGATAGCGTATATATCGGGCGTCTTAGCGGCAGCTAAGGAGGCTGGTTCAAGCATCATAAATCAGAGGCGGCGCGCTTGTCTGTCCACTAGGATAATTTGCAGCTATCCTCGTCAAATTTGAAATACATCATTCGCTTATCAGAAAGAATGTGATCGTATCTTTCTGCAAAATGAGATATTTTACTCCTATCTGAATCAAGGGCCTGTGCATACTCTCCGATGCCAACTGCAAGCGCCTCTAGTAAATACCACAGAGAAAACCATTTCGCCTCAGCATCTTCTGAAGGACTATCCTTTGGTAAGTTTCCTACATAGGCGACTAATCTCCTCACTTTGCCTGCAGCTACTTTTCTGGAGCTTAGAGTGCTTAGATGTACTAGTGAGTTTCGATGCTCCCAGATTTCTTCTGACGACACATTCACCTTTGTTAGATCAACATACGCATCTAACCAGTTCCGGAAATTGGCATGACCGCCGTCTCCATATTCAATGTAGGCCATCGTATCTATGAAGCACATTATTAGTTTGGTAGCCGATATATAGAACCCGTTATTAAAAAGTAGTTTTATCGCCACCATGAAATCATCATTTAATAAACGCGGAAGATCGAAACCCTCGTCAGTCATGTATTTTGGAACCCAATCCATAGTTTATTCCTCATTCTTTACAGCTAATGTTTGAAATAAGCGACCGCACATTGTGCCGTCCGCTCGAAGCGCATGTTCCGTGCTATATGAGCAAGTCCTTAAAATCTATCCCCGCGTTTGCGATGCGCTCAACCT
>SDBV01009003.1_pt1 | contig 13347 bp, 18 predicted proteins | sample 2277081 | NCBI WGS metagenome assembly SDBV01 (sample SAMN10402039, study PRJNA504765) | marine sediment metagenome | isolation source: marine sediment core GS10_PC15, 223 cmbsf | place: Arctic Ocean: Southern Knipovich Ridge | collected 2010 | reverse complement strand
AAGTATCCATTTAACATATCCAAGTACATCATGGCTAATGGTTGCGGTTTTCGGTTGTCTTTCGTTATTTTAACTTTAGGGTCAAATTATTGAGCGAATATCTTGTAGAACGTGTCCATTGTAAACTTTTTTCCGTAATGTTCTTCAATATTGGCGGGCGGGTTGTAAAATACGGTGTTTTTAACTTCTATTAGGGCTTTCGTCATACTTTTATGTTAGACGTGATATCTGGCATAAATTCTTGAAATTCTTGAAATGGAGCGATATTAGTTTCCGTCTCTTGAAGTAATGAAACAAAATTCCCCCCAGTGGCGTAGCTGATAACCCGGTAATAGTTCAACGTGAAAATATCGACTTTACCCACATCTTTACTTAACCTTGATGGCAATCTATGATTTTGAATATAAGAGGCGAGAAAATTCTTAGAGGCATACCAATTGCTAGGTCTTACTGAAAATTGTTTTCCCTCAAGGTTAATCCTTCCATATAAATAATTACCTTCATTATTATTTAGATAAGAAATTTGAAAAATCTCCCAATATGGGTAAATAAATCCCTCTCTAATACTATATTTGGAGGTAAACGAAATTATGACTTTTGGAAACATGTTTTTGAAACAGGGAGGACACTTGATGGAGTTCCAGTATTAACAAATCCAATTAGATGGATTGATATGATCTCTGAAGAATAAATAATTAATTGGTTATTAATACTAATTAATAACCCCTGCCACGTGAGAATTTCGGAGCAAGTGGCGTTCTAACTCTCGGTCCGACAAGTTCTTATTTAATTTTGCATATAAAATCGCTTTAAACACGGCAACAGGAGAATATGGTTGCATGCCCTTCATTCCTGGTTTCCATTCGTAAAGCGCCTCTAATTCTTTCACAAATGGTGCAAGTATCAAGTCAAATGGCAAGGAAAAATTTTTTGCATTTAATTTATGTTTTAATAAAAATGTTTTAATAATCTAAACATGGTATATTGATTAGAGAAATAAACTCTCTTTTAGTATAAGAGAGACAAAAACAAAGGAATTAAAATATTTTAAATATGGAGCGTTCATTAATATGCCGTTAGATCCAATATTTTGGAATGATTTATTATTATGCGACTATGATAAAGTTATTGAGAAAGCTGAAAACATAACTATTGAAGATTTAAAAAAGAATCGTAAATATTCCCACAGAATTTTATCGACTTATTTTCAAGAGTTAGAAAACAGAGATATCCTCATTGAGAGATTAATTAACGAAAAAAATGATTTAAAAGAATTTCTTTTAATAGAGGAATTTACTAGCGGAACCTATCAAGATATTGTGGGAGAAATAATGGAACTTTCTTTATCCAAATCTCAATTATATGATGTTACGAAGACGGGTCAAAAAAAGGTAGAAGATTATTTCAAATATGATAAATTTGCTGGAATAATTAAACTTTATCAGAAAGATCCAAAGATATTAATAAAAATTCTATTATTAGAAAAATCAAATAGAAGAAGTCAATCAAAATTTGTAATAAAGATTAATGATATAGAAAAAATGAAAGAAAGATTTGACTCTCAAGAACAATTAGAGAAAGCACTTGAGCTGTTTGATAAAGAAGAAAAAGATAATAGAAAAAGTAAATTTTTAGGATGGTTCGATATAGATGGTGATATATTCCTGTATTTTATTCGGGAATTTAAAAGATCTATGACTCTTAAAATTGAAACTACTAGATTTGATACAGTATGTGAATGGATTATTATTCGAATCCCAAGTGAATTAAATCAAGTAAGAGTTAGCTATCAATCCAATATAGACATTAAGAAATTTATTCCCACTATTATTAATGTTATGCATAAAAAGAAGATCAAATCTGAAAAGGAGAGAATAAAGGAGTTTGAAGTATTAAATGCTAAGGATGATGTAAAACTTTTCTTTGAGACTATTTTGAAAGATAATTCTTATTCCTTAGTTGAAATAAGATTTGATCCAGCACCATTTAGGGGCGCACCAGTGTTGACGCTTTCAGATAAAAAAAATAAAACACTGATTAATACGATTAGATGGTTTGAAGAGAATAAGAAGGATTTATTTAAAGATATAAGTTCAATAAAAGAGTGTAAAATCTATTTTAATGGACATAGGTTAAAAATGAAATTTAATCATAAAGAGGAGGGGGTATCTATTCGTTATTTAGATAGCACTTTATTTATTAATCTAAGAAAAGAATTTGAAAAATATATGATAGAAAAATTTAAATTATCAGTTATTCCAGGTGTTTAACTTCGATTTATTAAATATAAATAATATTTCTAGATTAAGGCATGTTTTTAGGGATAATTTTGAAATAGAAGAACTCAGTGATGATATTCAAGAATTGATAAATTCAGGATTTATAAAAATAAACGAGGATTTCTATGTTAAATGCGTGAATAGAGGAGACAGGGATTTTGCCAATTTAACAGAAGATCAAAGAATTTGCACTGGAATATCATATGTAAATGAAGCTCAAGAAGTTTCGGAATGTCAGGCTTGTAATCGACATTTATTTTTAGAAAATAAAGAGAAATTCAAAATTTATACAATTTCATTAAATTATAATATTATAATTGAAGTATTGAGAGAAAAACTTGGAAAGGAAAAAACATCAATTAAAAAAGACAAAGCACATATCATTTTTGTGAATAACGATGGAAACGAACATACTCTATGTATCCTTGATTTATGTGAAAATATAGATTGTAAAACTAGTTTTTATTATAGTGATGAGATTCTTTATATTTATTGTGATGTAGTGGTTGGATTTGACGCTCCTAATGTAATATGGTTATTTGATCTTCTTCTAAAAAAAGCTGAGGAGTTGTCCAATTTTATTAGAACGACTACACCTCTTCTCAATACTGAAAAAATTAGAAAAGTCATGAAGAACTTCATAGATAAGATGTCTTGGCAAAAATTTGAAGATTTTATAACTCAATTATTAAACTACATTCGAGATAATCCTAAAAATTATAACGAGGGAATAACATTTTTACAAAAATATTCTGGAACAATTATTTCATCTTTTAGTGTAAAATTGAGTGGTTCAGGAAGAACAGACGCTTATTCAATAGATATTTTAAACTACTTTCAACAGACATTTAAATCAGATATAAGAATTGAATGTAAACATTCAGAACATAGTAATATTAATTCCTCAGTAGGAAAAATAGCTCTTAGAGAATTAATGGATCACGCTTACCAAAATAAAGGTGCAATATTCACAAATCGTGAAAAGATTGATGGATATGCTTTAAATAGATGTATAGATTTTAGAGAGAAAGACGGTCAATGGAGATATGTTATAATTCATAGACCGCTTTTAATATTGTTTATATCCCTCTTTCTTAGAGAATTTTGGGATAATCCTAAAAAGATTATTAGTTCCTTATTAGGTAATAATTAAAATTATTAATAATAAATGTCCTTATGTAGAATGACTTTTATAAACTTCAAAATTAAAGTTATATCAATGGAATAATGCTACGATTTATCAGAAAGCGATTTAATAAAATATAAAATAAAGGGCATTCACGAGATTGAAAAAGTCGTGCCAAATGTGTCCTTCGTGTGGATTCCAAAAATAGGAATTTCTAAAAGAAAAATTCATAAAGAAAATTCTCTATATACCAAATATATTTCGATTTCTACAAAAATCCAAAAATTTATTAAACATCTAAGAATTAGATATGAATTCTATAAGTATTTAGAATAACTAATAAAAGAGGATAAAGGTATGAAAACTGCAGAAAGAAAAAGAGATCCTGTTGGAGAATTTAAGTGTTATTGGACAAAAGATAGCTATTGTAGTTTAGAAATAAATCAGAATGCAGATGAGATCTTTATTATTGGATCATGTGATCCCAGCCGTGAAAGATATATCAATACAATCAAAGATGTAGTAGAGAATGATTATAAAATGAAAGCAATATTTGCAGAAGATTTGAGTCAACACAATGGATATAAAGCTTTTTGTTCAAATATATGCTCACCAATAATCTCATCAACTTTAGTTATCATTGATTTGTCAGCTCCTAATAAGGCTATTACATGTTCGAACTGTGAACGAAGCATGGAAGTGATTCAGCAAAGCGTGAACGTGTACTGGGAATATGGTTATGCATGCGGTTTAGCAAAGAGAACTCTCTTATTAATAGAAGAATCTCAAATTCGAACTATGCCTTTTGATGGTGCAGATACTCAAGTCGAGCCTTATAATATAAATGATTTAAGAGAGAAATTAAGAAAAATGATTAGTATAAAACTTAAAGAATCATTTCCACCAAAAAAATATAAAATTGTGCAAGCTTCTTTGCCACCTGATCCTATTGGACCAAATGATCATAGGATACAATTCTTACTTGATTTATTGAAATATAAATTTGTAGATTATTATCGTGATATAAAACCCGAAAAAAGGAAAGAAATGAGTAAATTGATCTATATTCTTGGGACATTTAATCCAATTTTTTTAGAGAAGTATGGAAAGGGGCAATTTAGATCATTTATCGTAGACTATTTTAATGTTAGAAATATTAAGGAATTTATCCTTCGTCTAAAAGAATTCCGCATTGCTATACCAAGAAAATCTTCCCTTATTATCGCAGGTGATTTTGCTTTGAAAGTTCAAAAATACATGAATGAGCATCATTTATCGGAATGTGTTCTAATCAAAGAGGTTCACGGTGAATTCGATACAGAAATTAGATCGCATAAAATATTTCCCCAAGATATGAGTTTTGATAATGAATTTAAACCTGCTCTGAAAGAATTAAGAATCTACGGTTTTATTAGAGGGAAATCATATGAGGACCAAAATAGTAGGACAGAATTCGTTGTGTTATCTCAAGCAAAATTAAAAAGAATTATTGAACTCTATTCACTTGATTATTACTTTCAGCAACACTTTGACTTAAATTAATTGATATAGTAAAGTAGTTAGTTACTCACATTGATTCATATAATATAAACTAAAAACAAAACAAATCAGCTTACCTCCCAAATATCATCAATTATAGCATATTTATTGTTTTGCTTGTCAATATTAAAATTATCTATTATAATTTAAATTTATCAACTGTGTTCTCATAATTTATGATTTTGATTTAAATTCATTTAGCAGAATATTTGTCCGATTTTGTCGGACACCAAATTTAATTGGGATTTCAAAAGTTTAATCTTTATCTCAATTTGAATTTTCATTACGTAAGTCTTTATCATAGGAGGATCTTTAACATTAAAATACTCATACGGTTCAAAATTCAGTAGAACGTTAGAACCAATCTCAGCACGACTTTTTAAGCCGAAATTCATTGAAGGCTCGTTTAAGTTAAGGGTAGTCAAGATAAGACTATCACCTTCCCCATTCATAGCAAAGAAATAACTTAAATCAATATCTTTGCTAAAAATTTCGGTAGCATTTCCTAGAATGATTTCAACTGAGCTAAAAACATTAACATCTTGTTGTCGGACTCCATCACCTTGCCCTTTTAATCCGAGCCTAATCATAATTTCATTCAACAAACCAGCGGATTTCACTAAGCTTACAAATCCTTTTTTTTTACACTTATCAAAAATTTTCCTCTTTACATTGGATTGGATCGTGCTCATTTGGATATCCAACTGCTTACAAATAGCACTCACACTCACATGGCATTCTACGGAACACAAAGCAGCAATTGAAGTTACCAATCCTGCCACTACATTATCAGTTGTTCCCTTAATCGATTCCCATAACCTAAATAGAATCTTCTTAGAAAACTTACAAAATGGCATTCCTAAGTCAAAATGATTTGATATCTCACTAATTTTTTGAACTATGTATGCTTGTCTATTGCGGTTTGAATATTCCAGTAAATATTGTCGCACCTGTAATATAAAATCATTAAAAACTTTTTTAGCAATTCCTGATACCTCTATTAGCTCATTGGGGTTGATAGATATATTTCTTAACTTCAGACAAAGATATGACACTACTGACACAAGTTTTCCAATATTTCTATATTTTGATCCTGACCTAAACTTCCTTCGGACTTCTTTACATTTTTTAAATACCATTTCTTTGATATCAACGTAGTCAGCTAAATCTAAATTAGTGAAAATTCGCGAAATTTCAATGCGTGTTTTTTCTAATACTGTTTTTTCATTATTCTGTGTTAAATTTTGTCTGTTTAACCGATTTAATTTCATTGAAATTGGAGAAATAAGCCTTTCCCTTTGTGTTCCTATTTTTGTTGCCCCAAGACCTTTATGGATCTGGATAATATCAGCGTTATAGGGTCTATCATATTGAAGTTTTTGTACTAAAAATTCAACTCCACATGATTTACACACAAAACCAGAAAAAGTTTCTATAATTTCCGTTGAGTCACAAATATCACACGTTAAATAACTTAAATCTGGAGAATATACATTTCCTCTAAAAGTTTTATCAGTTGCCATTTTTTTGATCACTTTTTTTAATTTTTTTATTGAATAAAACTTTGATCGTAAGAAAGAAGAGTGCATGTGTTTGACTTTCAAATATATCGGTCACAAATACAAACGATATGAAGAGCTTTTCTTCTCTCTAATTTTGAGGATCACTTTTTTTCGTTGGACAAAAAAATATGCAGATTTTCGATTTTTTAATGCACCTCACAAAATTTGTTTCTCAGAGAACTTTCACTAATGTTTAATTTTCCGTAATTTCTTCTCAAAGTTCTAAAAGTTTAGTGATATGTAAAAAAGTATATTGTAGTATTATTGAACTAAATCTTTATATTAACCACTGGCTACGAAGCTCCAGATCGCAATTACTATTTAAAATTCTCTTAAATATATAAATTAAAGTGTGGTCCCTACTCTACGAGACACAAACAAGTGTCGAAATTAAATAGGGATAGGGGGGCGAAATCAGAGTGTAATTACTTACACTACCAAAAGACAAAAATCCAGGGTGTAAGTAGGGACCATATTTTATATTATTTAAATAAATTGTTATTCTCATGATTTCCAATTCATGAAAATTCTTGTCAATTACCAAAATGAATGGTATAAATATAAAGCTGTTTCTTTTTAGCAAGAAATATGAGTTCCATGTGTGATAATGTATTGAAAGTATTTAATGAATTTAAAGACCTTATGGATTCGTTTTTAATATTTTTAGAGCAACAAAATTATCAAAAATCAGCGATCGCCGAGAAGACGTTTAAAGTATATAAAAATTATCTTGTCCACTTATAATTTTTCTTTATATAGATGGATTGGAATAATAATGTAAGCTAAAAGATCGTATATTTTACAGATTGTTTGGGAAAAATAAAAAAATAAAAAAAAGTTATGAAAATGAGAATTATTAAAGAGTTAAATTGAAATCAAATAAAATTTAAATTGAAATCAAATAAAATTTATTACTTTATTTTTCCAGATGATATAATTGGATCCGGAGAACAATTTGTAAAATATTTCAAAGAAGACTTAGGAAAGAATCTTTCTAAATTATTTAAGATAAAGAGTAATAAATCTAATATTAAATTCATCTTAGTAGCAGGAGTGGGATCTGTAGAATCTAAAGAAAGAATTCTTAAAGAAATCCCCGTTATTGATGTTATACGATTTAGAAAAACTATTAGAGAAGAGGACAGAGCATTTAGTAATTACAAAATTAAGGATAAGGTGTTACTAGAAGAATTAGTGAGTTTTTTAAAAGAAAAAGATCCAAATTTTTATTGTGGCAGAAATGATACCCAGTTTTTAGTGGTATGTCAATTGAATGTACCCAATAATACAATTGGTTGTTTATGGCACAAAACTAAAAGCTGGATCCCTTTATTTAAAAGAATATCGTACAATAAATCTCTTTAAGAGGTTAGATTTTTCTATCGTGATAATTACCGAATTAAAATTAGAAATTCCCGTTTAAGACAAGTTCAAAAATAAGATTTTTAAATAGCATAGGATGAAAACTAAAATGGTTTATTAAGGAAAAATAAATCGTGGAATTCAATTTCTCAATTTTGAAGTTAGGATATAAAGAAGCACTTATTTCTCTAATAATTTTTCTAATAATTTCTCTTATATCACTTTCCTCAGCTTTCTTTTTTACTTTATATTATTCATAATGACCAACTACCCAACCTAAATATGCAAAATTGTTGAAATTAATTAGGGTGTGGTAGTTTAATTAATATACGAGATGTTATGCTTATTAAAAACATAAATCCTATTATCAATAACATGATAAATAGATTATATCCTGGAATTATTATTGCAGGAGCACTAATAATATCACGATCAAATAAATATATTTTATGTCTCCCTCCTGCTACGATATATTTACCATCTGAAGAAATTTCAAGGGCAAAATCATAATGTGCCGTAGGATATCCATCCAATCCATATCTCCATACTGGTGTTGAACTTGATTTATTAAAAAGATAAATATGCTGATCTTTACTTAGTGCAACTATATGATCTCCGTTAGATGAGATGTCAACTGATACAATTTCTCTTCCAGGTGTGTAAGTCCATTCGGGTGTTGAACTCAATCGATTAAATAAGTATAATTTTTGATCAAAGTAGTTACAACCTGCAACAATATAATTTCCATCTTGACTTATTTTAATAAAACTAGCAATAAATTATTTATATTACTTTATTGTAAGTATAGATTGACATCGGAAAGAGTGTGAATTAATGGATAATTTTGAGCTTTTTTTAAGTGTTTTAAGTGTAATAATTGGTTATATTTTGGGGGCTATTTTGCCTTCTTATATTTTCGGTAAATTGAAAGGAATTGATATCAGAGAAGAATGAACAAAAAATGCAGGAACTGCTAATGCATTCCGTGTATTAGGGCTCCCATATGCCATTCCTACAGCGTTATATGATACCGTAAAAGGTTTGTTAGCGATGTTAATAGCATATAGCTTGGGAGCAAATTTTTTTTTCATGCAATTAAGTGGAATAGCTGCCATTATTGGACATATTTTTCCTTTTTATATAAAATTTCGTGGGGGTCAAGGAGTAGCAACAGCTACAGGAATGCTTCTTTTTTATCTGGTAAATTATCTTTTTGCTAGTTTTTTAGAAATTTCTGCTGTTATATTGTATCTGATTATATTAGTTGCAATATTTACATTTATTTCTAAAGTTTATCTCCTTCAAGTGTTCTTTCGTTAAGTCTGATAATATCTCCACTATAAAAATTAGGGACAAAACCCGTTCTATATGTTTCTATGATGTTTCCCGGTTGCCCTTCATATAATTGAATTATTTGGATCAGTAAAATATATATTTATTTCTTGCCAATCGCTCAATCCATCTCCCATTTCTATCATATTATTTTAACATTTCCTCTTTGTTTTTAGGGATTCTCATTTTAGAACTCCGTTTCGTTTTGAAATACCTAATGCGGTATTATTTTTATTTTCTAATTTTTATTTTCTAATTAATAAATGCTATTTTAAAAAAAAATCAATATAATAATCATAAAAAAAGGAAGTGAATAAAAAAATATGTTTGAATTTCTAAATGTAGAAATATTTCAAGGCTATGCTAATAAAGTTAAGGAAGATTTGAATAATTTCTTTATGACAAAGAAATTAGATATAGAAAAAATAAAGATTGCTCAATCGGAAACAAATGAAGTAGTCCATTTGACGTTAATCTACTAAAATTCTTCTCTTAAATCTTTTCACTTGAGGTTTCTTGTGCTCAATTTTATTCATAAAGAGAGATCTTAAGACACGAAATTTATCAGTATTAAACCCATAAGTTCCATTATACATGCCTTCTGATTGAATGATAATATGAATATATTTTACTAAGTTTTTGAACATAGGATGAGAAATATTTTCTTTTTTAACATTAAAACCTAAATTATCAATCATCTTACAATGTATATCAAATGTTTTTTCAAATGTTAGATTCAGGATCTATGTGTTCTGAAATATTAGATAAACTATATGAACAATTTTATGAAATAAGGTCAATATTTGAAGGATATATTTATAAGGGGGGACTTGCTAAATAATTTTGAGAATACATTATTATTTAAATAATAACGAGGAATACAACTATGAATAAAGAACAGCATATTAAAGCATTACGGCGTGCAATCGAAATTCAGAAATCCAGACTTCCCAATTTGCCAAAAATAGTAAAAATCAGTGAACAAAAGTTTGGGAGTAAAGATCCATTTGGTATTGATTGGAGTAAGGGTTTAGATATCACCGTCAGAAGCACGCTCAGCGAAATCAAACGCTTGGAAAGGCAGATTGATGAATTAGAGAAAGAATAAAGAAATTGAAGGTTATTTTGCATGGAATGATCGTGATGAAGAGTTAGCAAAAAAAATATTTTTTTCGAGCTTATTTATTTTTTTTATGCCATAGACTCCTTTAATATCTACTTTCTTAAAAACCAATTCTAACTCTTTTTTAAGACTTTTGTGAGTATATTCTTTAACATGACCCTCATGGATGGGTTTTTGAAAAGGTAGCAATCGTGATTTCCTATTAGGCGTAGTAATTATTAAATATCCGTCGTTTTTTAGTATTCTTCTCAATTCATAAAGATAACTTCGTACATCTAATATATGTTCAATATAATGTCTTGATAAAATAAATTCAAATGTCTGTTTTTTGAACTCTAAAGGATAAGAATTAATTTTTATTAACTTGAATATTAAATTAGGCTTTTTGAATATTTTTATTGCATAATTGAGTGATTTTTGATTAATATCTACTCCAATAACCTTTTTTGCATACTCTGCTAATATCGCAGAACCATAACCTGAACTGCAACCATAATCTAAAACATTTTTTTTCTTAGCATATTCACAGAGAAATTGATAAATTTTCTTACTTTTTAAGTCACTCAGGACTTCTCCTATACTCCTCTGTTCCATCTTATTACTTTCTTATGGCTTTTAAAATTTATTATTTTCGAAAAGCTTTATAATTTATCCAATAGAAGCGTAATTAATTAGAATTATTATAAACAGAATAAAAAAAGTAAAATATAAAGTAAGTAAAATTATACTTTTGTTTTTATTTACTCTTTCCTGAGCTTTTAATAATTCTCCTTTATTATCTTGAATAATTGGATTAGTTTTTAAATAATCAATAAGTTTCGAAACACTATAAAGTTTGTTATGAACGATGATAAAGAGTAAGATGATACCGCCTACAATTTCTGTTATAATTATAAAAAGATAGGTTAGGGAGGCTCTACTTGCCCAAACTGCAATTGGATTTTCACTAATTACTACAAACTCTAGAGAAAAAAAGGGCCAAAAATATGGAACTTGAGGCTCATCTAAAGGCAAATGTATTAATATTCCAATTAAAAAAGGAATAGAAATTGATAAATTTCCTTTTGTAGCTGCGTGGATAATTAGAAAGGCTATAATCGCAAATAATAAAGTATGAAAAATTCCCTTGCCTGAACTTAAACCCAAAATCTCTAAAGGTTTATCGAAAAAATCGGAGATTAGGGAACCAATTATTAGTGCGAATCAATTAGTTTTATAATTCTTTTTAATATAGGGTATTTCAAAAAGTAATAATGGAAGAGCTATATGCAATAACGGATAAATAATGAATCACTAAAATGTATTGAATATACTTGAAATATTGACAATATTTTTATATTTTATTATCATAATAAAAAGCTTAAGAAGATAAGTAATTAGGGAAGATATATTCGTATTGCGTAGTCATTGAAACACAAAATATACCTCCTTTTCAATGTGGAGAAATAATTCATTCAACAAAAATTTTCATACCTGACAGCACATTATATTGTCTAGTATCAAATGATGAGATTGAGGCTTATTATTTGTGCGGGGTAATAAATTCAAACATCATTCACCAAATAGTTAAACCAATTCAACCACATGGTAAATGGGGATATAGAGATATCGGAAGACTTATCTTAAAATTTAATATACCAAAATTCGAAAAAGAAAATTCCAATCATAAAAAAATATCTGAAATAAGTAAAAAGTGTCATAAAGTTGTAAGAGAATTACCTTTTAAACCCGAAGATGGCTTTAGGAAAAGAAGGAACGTAGTTTTAATTAAATTAAAAGAAGAGATTGAAGAAATCGATAAAATTGTAATAAATAAAACTTTATAAATAAAATTTTATAAATATCTTTTTTTACTATGTGATTAATTAAAGATATCATAATTGAACTAAGATGCCAAATCTTTCAGATGGGGAAAAGATGGATTGGATTGAAAAGATGGAACGTATTATGGAATCATTTATAGACGAACATTAAAAGGAGATGAAAGCGAGCGATATCAAAGACTTTATTAAATCCCCGTTCGAGTAAGTGGTACGGTCGCCATTTTACGAAATACATCGTTTTATTTTATCTACCATTCTCATTCTTAATTATCCAAATTCTTAATTTCAGAGAGGTAAAATCTCATGGTAGGGCTCCGTTCCGCTGAAGTGTCGCAACCAAATGTGAGAATCACTGCGCAAACCACGATCTGGATATGAATCCTTCGGTTTGATCTCATGGTAGGGCTCCGTTCCGCTGAAGTGTCGCAACCAAACCATGAGATTTTCTATTTTCTTTTGAAATAGAAAATAAATCTATTTTCTTTTGAAATACTTTAAATAATAAAATAAACAAAATAATATATATGGAAGATATTAGAGAAAGTATTGTTAAATTATGGGCAAGAATTATAAATCAAGAAATTGCTCAATCAAATTTCTGGTTTCTCAAAGAATCTTCTTGGAAAGATATGGATATAATTGGAATAAAACCTGGTAATGAAATTATATCTCTTTATAATGTAAAAGCTAATCTTAATACCGATTCCAAAAAAAGTAAAGGCCATACTCCAGAAAAAATTGCTAGAAATTTTATAGATACTATTAATGTTCTAAATAAAGCATATAACAAAAATTTAGAGTATAATTTATATCTTATTTTCGAATCAGCAGATAGACTTGGATCCAGAAGTGGATATAAGACTACTAAAGAGTGGTTAGAGAAAATTAAAGACAAGCAAGAGGATTATAAAGAGGAAATAATGACCTTACTTACTAATAATGAAATTAAGCAAATAAATCTATTAATCCTTAGGAGTCTATATAGTTGTATTAAAGAAATAATAAGTAAAGTAAGAAAATCTCCGACTACGACAAAAACCCATTGTTTTGAATTTGAAAACGAACAGTTTGTTTACCCTTTTCATAAAATACCTTTATTAAAATTTTTAGATATTTATTCAGATTATAATCTGCAATTATGAGTATAGTATATTCAATCACGCAGGAATATTTTTGAAGCAGTTTATGAACCAAATTGTTC
>SDBV01009002.1_pt1 | contig 13347 bp, 7 predicted proteins | sample 2277081 | NCBI WGS metagenome assembly SDBV01 (sample SAMN10402039, study PRJNA504765) | marine sediment metagenome | isolation source: marine sediment core GS10_PC15, 223 cmbsf | place: Arctic Ocean: Southern Knipovich Ridge | collected 2010 | reverse complement strand
GGCGGGCGGGACGCCCGCCCCACCCCCCGCGCTACCCGCGGCTACGCGCCCACGTGGCCTGCTTCGCGGACCTCGTCTACCCCATCCAGGCCTTGGCCCATTATCACCAACTGCGCAACCGCCCGGACGCCCGCGCCATGGCCCAGCGCTGCGCCGACCGTATGTGCGCGCTGCAAGGGCCGGCCGGACAGTGGTGGTGGCACTACGACGTCCGGACCGGCCGCATCGTCGAGCCCTTCCCCGTCTACGCCGTTCACCAGGATTCCATGGCGCCCATGGCGCTGCACGCCCTCGCGGAAGCCGGCGGCGGCAACGCCACGTTTAACACGGCGATTCAGCGCGGGCTGGACTGGCTGGACGCGGCGCCCGAGCTGCAAGGGCGCAGCCTCATCGACGAAGAGATCCCCGTGATTTGGCGCAAGGTCGCCCGCCGCGAGCCCGGCAAGCTCGTGCGCTGCGTGCAGGCGGGCGTCAGTGGCCTGCACCCGGCCTTGCGACTGCCCGCGGCGAACTACGTCTTCCCGCCCGGGCGCATCGACTACGAGTGCCGTCCGTACCACCTGGGTTGGATTCTCTACGCCTGGCCCCCGTCGTCTTGATTCGCCATGCGCACGTATCTCCTATCCGCCGTCGTGGCTGTCTTGGCGCTGTACGCGTGGCGCGACTGGTTCAAGTCCCTCTGCGGCCTGATCCTGCTCACCGCGGTCATGGAACACCCCGACATGCCCAAGAGCATCGCCGGCATCCAGGGCTTCAATCCCTGGAACGTCGTCCTGCTGAGCGTGTTGGCCGCGTGGCTGGTCGCCCGCCGGCGGGAGGGCCTCCGGTGGGATATGCCGCGCTCGATCAACCTGTTGCTGGGGCTGTACCTGTTGGTCGTCCTGGTGGGCTTCGCGCGCATGATCGCGGATCGGACGCACCTCGAGCAATATTCGACCACCACCCTGATCAGCGAGTACCTGGCGAACTCATTGAAGTGGGTGGTGCCGGGGCTGCTGCTCTTCGACGGCTGCCGCACGCGCCGCCGCCTCGGCCTGGCCGTGGGCTGCACCGTCGCCCTGTACGTCGTGCTCGCCCTCCTCGTCCTGCGGTGCACGTCGGTCAGCGCCCTGCTCGGCCGTGGCAATCTGGAAGCCAGCCGCCATCGCATCCAGAAACGCACCGGCTACAACGCGGTCAACGTCGCCGCGATGCTCGCCGGCGCCTCCTGGGGCCTGTTGGCTCTGCGACCGGTGCTCTCGCGACGGTGGCAGCAGGTGGCTCTGGTGGCCATCGCGCTCGGCGTGATCGTCGCGCAGGGATTGACCGGCGGACGCATGGGCTACGTCGCCTGGGGGGCCGTCGGTTTGACAATGTGTGCGCTGCGCTGGCGGCGGTACTTGTTTTTTGCGCCCCTGATACCCGTGCTCCTGGTCTTCGTTTTCCCCGGCGCCACGCAGCGGATGCTCAAAGGCTTCGGCCAATCCGGTCTGTCCGGCGAGTCGGAAGCCGATGAATACCAGGTGACCTCCGGGCGGGCCGAAGTCTGGCCGCACGTGCTCGATGAGATTCAGGAAGCCCCGATCTGGGGTCACGGCCAGTTGGCGATGCTGCGCACCGGGCTCCGCGCCCGCCTGCCGGAAGTCGTGGGGCAGACGTTTGCCCACCCGCACAACGCCTATCTGGAGGTCCTGCTCGATTACGGCCTGGTCGGCCTGACCGTCATTCTGGCCTTCTTCGCAATGATCCTCGTCTGGGCCGCCCGCCTGTTTGTCGACCGCGGCAATCCCTGGTGTACCGCCGTCGGCGGTCTGGCGCTGGCCCTGGTCTTGGGGCAGCTTGTGGCCTCACTCGGCTCGCAACACTTCTATCCGCGCGAGGGCGTGGTCGGCATGTGGCTCGCGATCGGACTGATGCTGCGCGTCGGGCTGCTCCGCGAACGGGCGCATCGGGCGGCGGCCGTCTCCGTGCCACAGCAGCCCGTCTCCGTCGCCGCCGCGTGGCGGACCGGTTATCTCCATGGCTGAACTCGCGTACATCCTGGCCGCCAGCCACTCGGGCTCCACGCTCCTGGCCATGCTCCTCGGAGCCCATCAGGACGTGTGCAGCGTGGGCGAGCTGAAGATCACGCCGCACTCACTGGGTGACCCGGAGCAATACCGTTGCGCGTGCGGCGAGCGCATCCAGGTTTGCCCGTTTTGGATGGACGTGCGCGCCGCGATGGCCCGCCGCGGCTGCGCGTTCGACCTCGCCGACGCCGGGACGGATTTCCGCACGGTGCGCAGCGCGTATGCCCGCCGGCTCCTCCGCCCCATGCACCGCGGACGCCTGCTCGAAGCGGTGCGCGACACCGGACTGCGATGCTCGCCCACCTGGTGCGCCGCGCTGCCGCGCATGCAATACCGCAACACCGCCCTCGTGCGATCCCTGTGCGAGCTCACCGGCGCGCGCGTCGTCGTAGACTCCTCCAAGATCGGCCTGCGATTGAAGTACTTGCTGCGCAACCAGGAGCTGGACGTAAAGGTAATCCGCCTGATCCGCGACGGCCGCGGCGTGGCCCTGACGTACATGGATCCCGCCCGCTTCGCGGACGCGCAAGATCCGACCCGACGCGGCGGCGGGACCGGCAGCCAATCGAGCTTCCCGCGACTGCCCAGCAAACGGGCGGCCCGCGAATGGCGGCGAAACAACGAGGAAGCCGAGCACGTGCTGGCCACGCTCGACCCCGCGCGGCGGCTGGAAGTCCGCTACGAAGACCTCTGCGCCCACACGGACAAGACGCTGGACCGCATCTTCCGCTTCCTGCAACTGGACCCGGCCCGCGCCGTGCGCGAGTTCCGCACCGTGCCGCAACACGTCATCGGCAACGGGATGCGCTTTGACACGACCTCCGAAATCCGCCTGGACGAGCGCTGGAAGTCGAGCCTGTCCGCGGCCGATTGCCGCGCGTTTGACACTGTCGCCGGAGAACTGAACCGCCGCTACGGATACGTCTGAAACAGGACCACACAAACAGGATGAAGCCGTCCAATCCAACCCGACCCCCGGACGAGCGCCCCGCCGCTGCGCCCGCCGATCTGACCGGCCGCGCGCACCTCGTGCGCAACGTGCTCGGCAGTTGGGGCGCGCACCTCGTGTTCCTGGTCGCCGGCTTCGTCCTGCCGCGCATGATCGACGGGCACGTCGGCCAGCAGGCCCTGGGCGTGTGGGACTTCGGCTGGTCCATCGTGGCTTATTTCGTCCTGGCCCTCGGTGGCATCGTCTCGTCCGTCAACCGCTTCGTGGCCCGCTACCGCGCCGCGGGCGACCTGCCCGCCCTGAACCGGTTCGTCAGCTCCGTCTCATTCGTGCTGCTGCTGGCCGGACTCGTGCTCGCGGGTGTCACCGGCGTCGTTGCCTGGGCCGTGCCGCGGCTGCTCTCCGAACAACTGGCCGAATACGTCGATGAAGCCCGCTGGGTCGTCGGCTTCCTCGGGCTGAGTGTCGTCGTCCAGGTCACCTTTGCCGGCTTCGCGGGCGTCCTGACCGGCTGCCACCGTTGGGACCTGCACAACGGCATCAACGCCGGCGCTTACGCCCTCACCGTCGTCGGCATGATCATCGCGTTGCTGCTCGGCGGGGGGCTGCGCGAACTGGCGCTGTTGACCCTCCTCGGCGAGGTCCTGGGCCGTACGCTGCGCTGCCTGCTGGCCTACCGCGTCTGCCCGGGCCTCAGCGTACGACTCCGGCACGTGCGCCGAGCCACCATTCGCGAGTCGCTGACCTTCGGCGGCAAGTCGTACCTGCCGCAACTCGGCGACGTCTTGCTCAACCAGACCATCGCCGTCCTGATCGTAGTCCACCTGGGTCCGGCCGCCCTGGCCGCCTATTCACGGCCGCGCTCGCTCGTGCGCCACGTCAACACCCTGGTGCAGAAGCTCGCCATGGTGCTGACTCCCACGGCCAGCTCGTTTGACAGCGCGGCCCGGCGCGAGGAGCTACGCGACCTGCTGGTCAAGTCCACCCGCTACGCCGCGTTCGTCACGCTGCCGATGATCCTCACCCTGGTCATCCTGGGCGGTCCCCTGTTGCGGCTGTGGATGGGGCCGCGGTATGAAAACGGGCTGCTGCTGGCCACGCTCGCCCTTGGATACTGCACCGCCATGCTGCTGCGGCCCGCGCAGCACATCCTGGTCGGCCTGAACGCCCACGGCCGCCCCGGCGCGGCCAACCTGGCAGCGGCCGCGGTTGCCATCGGCCTGGCATTCCTGGCGGTCGGCCCCCTCAACCTGGGACTGCTGGGCGCGGCTCTGGCGGCTGGAATTCCCCTGACACTCGCCAACGGCCTGTACATTCCGTTCATCGCGTGCCGGGTCCTGCACCTGCCGACCCGGCGGTTCGTCGTCGACACTCTGCGACTCCCGCTCCTGTGCGTCCTGCCCTATGCGCTCTGCCTGCTCGCGGCGCGGCTGGCCTTCACCCAGCAGCCACCACTCGCTTTGGGATCCGGTATCCTCGCCGGCGGCCTGGTGCTGGCCGGCTTCTATTGGCACCACGCGCTGCCGCCGTCGCTCAAGAAGAGCGTAACCGCCCGCTTTCGGCCGAAACGTACCAACCCGGTCCCGGAGTCCGCGCGATGAGTTCAGCCAGGCCAACCAAGTCAGCACACGCGCCGTGCCACTGCGCCCTGATCCGCGATGAGCGCGCGGCAAGCACGACCGGGGACAAAGACCGAAAGCCCAGCATCTGCTTCGTGGCGCACAACGCCTACGGGGCGCTGGCCGGCGTCGATACCGGCCACACTGGCGGCATCGAGCGGCAACAGGCACTCATGGCCCGCTGGCTGGCCGCCCACGGCTATCGCGTCGCCATGGTGACCGCCGACGACGGCCAGTCTGACGACACCATGATCGACGGTGTGCGGGTCATCAAGACGTGCCCCCGCAACGCGGGGCTGAAGTTCATGCGCTTCATCCACCCCAAATGGACGAGCCTCTACCGGGCCCTGCGCCAAGCGGACGCCGACGTGTACTACTACAACTGCGGCGATCTCGGCCTCGGACAGGTGGCCTGGTGGTGCCGATGGCACGGCCGCAAATGCGTCTACTCGGTGGCGAGCGACCCAGACTGCGACCCGCGCCTACCCGCCCTGCAGCCGCTGCGAGAACGAGTGCTGTATCGGTACGGCGTGCGCCACGCTCACCACATCGTCGCGCAGACCCGCCGGCAACAAGCCAGCCTGTCGGACGGATTCAACGTCCCCGCGACCGTCGTCCCCCTGCCCTGCGCGACACCATGGGGTGGGGTGGGCGTCTCGCCCGCGTTGGGTGGGGTGGGCGTCTCGCCCGCCAGCCTGGACGGCGCACCAGTCGCCCGCGCCACGCCGCCCAATGGCCGCGTACCGCGCGTGCTGTGGGTCGGGCGCTTCAGCCCGGAGAAACGTCTGGAGTGGTTACTGGACCTCGCCGAGCGCTGCCATCAATACCAGTTCGACGTAGTCGGCGCCGCGAACTCAGATTCGCCGGAATCCGCCGCGCTGGTCGAGCGCGCCCGCACTCTGCCAAACGTCCGCTTGCACGGGCGCGTCGTGCACGCGCGGATGTCGGACTTCTATCGCCAGGCGGCCGCCTTGTGCTGCACGTCCGCCTACGAAGGCTTTCCAAACACCTTCCTCGAAGCATGGAGCCACGGCCTGCCCATCGTGTCCACGTTCGACCCCGACGACCTGCTCGCCCAGCGTGAGTTGGGACTCGTCGCCACCACCCTGCCCGGCCTGGCCGCCGCCCTGGAGGACGTGTTCACTTCACCCGGCCGTTGGCAACAACTGGCGGACAAAGGCCGCCGCTACTGCGCCGATAACCACACCCTGGACGCGGTGATGTCCCGTTTTGAAACCGTGTTCCGAGAAGTTGTGGCCGGACCACATCGCACTTAGCCCTCTGTGACCGCGGCAACGAGCGCTTTTTGCCGTTTCCCACCCACGATTGTGACGATGCCATAGATGCGTTGCAGGTTCGAGCACCGCGCCGAGGCGGGCGCAAGAACGTCCGGAAACCACTCATGATCGCGTCAACAAACCGTGCCCCGCATCCGCTGCGCGTAGCGCTCTTCACCCGCTACCCCGCAAACCCGAACCATCCCCGCGGCGGCGTCGAGTCCGTCGCCGTGGTTCTGGTCCGCGCCCTGGCGCGCCTCAATGACCTGGAAGTGCACGTCGTCACGCTCGAAGACGAGCGCGGCACGGTGGCCGTCCAAACCGTCGGATCGGTCAAGATCCATCGTCTGCCCACGCCCCATTGGCCGCAACTGGCCGACATCCTGCTGGGCCCCGGCCGCCGTCGCCTGGCCCAGTACCTCCGCCAGCTTCAACCGGACGTGGTGCATACGCACGAGACGTACGGGCTCACGCTGCCGCGGCTGCCTATGCCGCACGTCTTCACCGTGCACGGCTTCGATCACGCCAACCTCGTCGCCGATTCCGCCGCCTGGGCGTGGCTGCGCTCTCCTCTGTGGCGGCGCATCGAACGCTACGGTCTTGGCCGACAGCAACACATCGTCTCGATCTCGCCCTACGTCCGCGGCCTGCTCGAACCGCAAACCCGGGCGACGATCTACGACATAGACAACCCCGTCGATGAGCGTTTCTTCAACGTTCGTCATCGCCCCGAGCCCGGCCGCGTCCTCTGCGTCGGCTGGATCAACCACCGCAAGAACACGCTGGGCGCGGTGCAGGCGGTGGCCCAGGCCCGCGCCCACGGCGTCGCCGTCACGCTGGCCGTCGCCGGACAGCCAAAAGAAACGGCTTACTACGACCAGGTCATCGCCTGCATCGAGGAAAACGGACTCCGCGACCACATCGAGTTCCTCGGCCACGTCGACCACGAACAGTTGCAGCACCAGCTCGGCCGCGCCGCGGTCTTCCTGCTGCCCTCGCGACAGGAAAACTCCCCGATGGCCATCGCCGAGGCCATGGCCGTCGGCGTCCCCGTGATCGCGGCCAACCGTTGTGGGATGCCGTTCATGGTCGAGGACGGCTCGTCGGGCTACCTGATCGATCCGGAAGACCCGGACCAGATTGCCCGTCGGCTGGCGACGATCCTGGGCGACCCGCGCGTGGCGAGCTCCATGGGCGAGCGCGGCCGCGCGATCGCCGAAGCCCGTTTCCACCCGGACGCGGTCGCCCGCAAGACGCGCGAAGTCTATCACGGCCTGTGTCAACCGGCGTTAACCTGCGGCGCACCCGGGGCCACTTCCTTCGAGAGCACGAATTGAATGCCGTCTTGACGTCATCCCAGGTCGCGCTCGCCGTGGGCCCGCCGCGGTACCCCGCACAACCGCCCTTTTCACCCGCCGAGGACTACCCCGAACACCCGTTCCCCGCCGTCGCACGCGCGACCGAGCCGAACCCGGCCTACGCCGGCGTCCGTCAGGCTCTGCGACTCCTCGGCCTCGACGCGGACCGCTTTGGCGGCTCGGACTGGAACCCACTCGGCGTGCTGATCAACCCCGGCGATACGGTCGTGCTGAAGCCGAACTTCGTCCGCGACTTCCGTGAGACGCAGCCCGGACACGGCGATTGCCTGATCACCCACGGGGCCGTGATTCGCGCCGTGGCCGATTATGTGTACCTCGCACTGCAAGGCAGCGGCCGGCTCATCATTGCCGACGCCCCTCAGAACGACGCCGACTTCGACGAGATGCGGCGTATCGCCGGTCTCGACACGCTGGCCGAGTTCTACCGCACCCACGCCCGCCTGGAACCGGAAATCTACGACTTGCGGCCCGAGGCTGCCCGGAAGATCAACGGCGTCATCGTCGGGCATACGTCCCTGGCCGGCGATCCCGCCGGATATGTGCGGGTCAACCTCGGCCGGCATTCGGCCTTCGCCGAGATCAACGAGCTTTGCCACCGGCTCTACGGCTCCGAGTACGACCAGGCCGAGCTGCACGAGCACCACCACGACGACGTCCACGAGTACCTGATCTCCCGCACCGTCTTGGACGCCGACTGCGTCATCAGCCTGCCCAAGCTCAAGACGCACAAGAAAACCGGCCTGACGGTCAATCTGAAGAACCTCGTAGGCATCAACGGCAACAAGAACTGGCTGCCCCACCATCGCGAAGGCACGCCCGCCCAGGGCGGCGACCAGTACGCCGACAACGGCTTCACGCGGCGGTTCGAACGGCGCACCGTGCGCGGGTTCAGAAACCTCTTTCCCCGGCTCGGCCCGCTGCGCCCGCTGCTCGGCGGCCCCCTGGCCCGCCTCGGCAAGCGTGTTTTCGGCGACACCAATCACGGCACCATCCGCTCCGGCAACTGGTACGGCAACGACACGACGTGGCGGATGGTGATCGACCTGAACCGGGTTCTCCTGTACGCCGACACCGACGGCAACCTCTCCGCCGCACCGCGCCGCAAGTTCTTCAGCATTGTGGACGGCATCATCGCCGGCGAAGGCAACGGCCCACTCGACCCCACGCCGAAGCCCGCGGGCCTCGTTCTGGCCGGCGGCAATCCCGTCGCCGTGGACCTCACCTGCGCGCGGCTGATGGGTTTTGACTGCGGCCGGCTGCCGGTGTTGCAGCGCGCGCTGCTCGGTCACCCATTGCCCCTTACCGGCTTCGATCTCGCCGACGTCTCTGTGCATTCGAATGCGCCCGCGTTTAATCGCCGCCTCGTCGAGTTTGAGGGCCGCGCCCTGGCGTTCCGGCCGCACTTCGGCTGGACCGGACACATTGAGCTCGCCGCCGACCCCCGTGAATTGGCCGGCCAGGAAGATCCGACGTGAACATCTTGCGCGCCATCCTGGGTTGGTGCGTCTGCATCGGCGCGTTTCTCGTCTACACCGGCTTGTTGCTGGTGCTGGCGATGCTGCGCCCCCGCCGTGATCGCAAACCGCGAATGGACGCCGGCGGACTGCGCCTCTTGATTACCGGCCGTTTCGACAGCCGGAACTGGTGCCAGTCCCATCTCATGCCGCTCGTGCAGGCCCGCTGCGTGCGCGAGCTGATCGCCGTCGTCGACGGCCCGCGCATGGAACATCCCAAGATTCGCTACGTCTCCCCGCCCCGGTGGCTGCGCAAGCTGCTCGGCCGCTCACCAGCTCGCTCACTATGGGTGCTGCACCGAACCTGGCGCGATCGCCCTGACGCCGTCCTCGGCTACCACTTCTTCCCCGCCGCCCTGTCGGCCCTGCTCGCCGCCCGGCTCAACGGAGCCGCCGCGCTCTATTCCATCACCGCCGGACCGGTCGAGCTGAAAGGCGGCGGTGTGGCGACCGAAAGCCCGTTCGTGCGCCGGTCAAACCCGTTGACCCACCTGCTCGAGCCGCTGGCGCTCGAACTGTGCCGCCATTTCGACACCATCGTCGTGCGCGGCCAGCAGGCCCGCCAATACCTGCTCCAGCACCGCGCCGCTCGCAGCGTCGCGGTGATCCCCGGCAGCATCGACGCCGCCCGCTTCCAGACGAACGGCGCCCCGCGCGACTACGACCTGGTCTTCGTGGGCCGCCTCGTGCCGGTGAAGCAGCCCGAACAATTCGTGCGGGTGGTCGACCTCCTGCGCCGCCGCCGACCGAACCTCCGCGCCGCCCTGGTCGGCGACGGCCCGCTGATGCTCCAGTTGCGCAGCCTGGCAGACTCGCTCGGCGTCAATGGCGCGCTGCAATTCCTCGGGCACGTCGAACGCGTCGAACAAATCGTCGCCCGCAGCCGCGTCTTCACCCTGACTTCGCGCTCCGAAGGCCTGTCCATCGCCATGGCGGAAGCCATGGCCGCCGGCGTCGTACCCGTCGTCGCCGATGTCGGCGACCTCGGCGAGCTGGTCCACAACGACGACACTGGCTGGCGTATCCCACCCGGCGATCTGGAAGGCTACGCCGAGAGAATCGACGCCCTGCTGCGCTCGCCATCCACCTGGGCCCGGCTGTCGCAGGCCGCGCGCGTCCGTGCGCGAGAGAACAACTCGCTGGAAGAGGTCACGCGCCGCTGGGAGAGACTCCTCGCCCCGTCCGAGGATTCGCTGCCGGCCCGCGCGCCGGTGACCCGGGCGCCGGGCCACGCGCCCCCATCCTCCCAGACCGGCAGCCGGCACTTGTGGTCCAACAGGTCCCACCGTATCTGGCAAGACCGCATCCCCGGCTGGCTCAAACGGGCCGCCACCGGACCGCTCCATCGCATCCCGCCCCAGTGGCTGCTCGGCTACCCGTTCGCCAAGAGCCTCCGCTTCGTGCACCGCGCCGAGCACTGGTCCGCCGACGAGGCCCGCGCGTATCAGCTCGCTCAATTGCGGCGCATCTGCACGCTCGCGTATGAACACGCGCCGTTCTATCGCCGCCTGTTCGACGAGGTCAGCTTCGACCCGCATGATCTACGCCGCGTCGAAGATCTGACCGGCCTGCCGACCATCAACAAGGACACCCTGCGGGCACACTTGCGCGAGATGTGCACCGTGCCGCCCCACGCGCCCGGCGTCGACGCCGTCGCCACCGCCGGCACCGGCGGCGCCCCGCTGCACTTCTACATGAACAGCGATCGCGCCGCGGTCGAATACGCCCACCTGGTGGCGAGCTGGCAGCGCGTCGGCTATGCCCTCGGCACGCCGCTGGCCGTGTTTCGCGGCCGCGTGGTCGCGCCCGCCGGCGACGGGTTCCGCCACGAGTATGACCCGCTGCTGCGCCATCACTACTACAGCGTCTTTCACTTGTCCGACGAGAACATGCAACGCGACCTCGATCACGTGCGCAGCCTCGGGCCGTGCTTCCTGCATGTGTACCCCTCCGCCATCGCCGCCCTGGCCCGCTTTGTGCGGCGGACCGGCCACCAAACGCCGGCGAACGTCCGCGGCGTAATCGCCGAATCAGAAATCGTGTATCCCGACCAGCGTCAGCGCGTGGAAGAGGTTTTCGGCTGCCGGTATTTCTCATGCTACGGCCACACCGAAAAGCTCGTGCTGGCGGCGGAGTGCGAACACTCGACGGACTATCACGTCTGGCCCACGTACGGCTACTTCGAGCTCCTGGATGCCGCGGGCCGGCCCGTCACCACACCCGGCCAGGCGGGCGAGATCGTCGCGACCGGCTTCATCAACACGGTCGTGCCCTTCATCCGCTACCGGACGGGCGACTGGGCCACCTACGTTGGACCTGGCTGCTCAGCCTGCGGCCGTCAGCACCCGCTGATCCGCGACATCCGCGGCCACCGCGCGCAAGAGTTCCTGATCGCGTCGGACGGCACGGAGATCCCCTGGGTCGCACTGAACATGCACGACGATACGTTCATCCACGTACGCCAGTTCCAGTTCTATCAAGACACGCCCGGCTACGCCGTGCTGCGCATCGTCCGCGCCAATGGCTTTGGTGCGCCGGATCGCGAGCGCATCCTCAGCAAGCTGCAATCCAAGCTCGATGGGCAACTGGTGATCGATATTGAGACGACCCACTCCATCCCGCTCTCCCCGCGCGGCAAGTCCATCTACGTCCTGCAGCGCACCCCCCACCCTGACCACGCCCCGCTTTCAACCGCTCACGAATCTCAGCGATGAATGTAGCGGCCGGGCCCCGTACCGGCCGTAGACCTCCGAGCGCCGCCATTCAACCCGGCGTGCGTTCAAACGCCCCCAGATCCCAGACATCAGTCGGCGGCGCCGGACGCGCGACCCCCTCGTAATCGACGTCAATGTCAATCCCGTAAAGATCGAGAAACGTCTGATATGCGGCGTATACCGTGCCCGCATCGACCACCGGGCTCGTCGGCGCCAGATGAAAATCGCCTTCACCGGCTGCGACAAACTGCGGATCCGCTTCCAGACATTCCGCGCCCTGGCCCGTCCCCGCCTGAAACGCGGCCAGCGTCGTGTGGATGCCATCCCAGCGAATCCGGATCGAGCCCCCGGTCTGATGCAACAGATTGTGATGCATCTCGGAAGCGTCCGCCACGGCGGCCACATTAATGAAGATGTGATACGCCGGCGTACCGAACGTCGCCAGGAAGCTGTCCGACAGATCGGCGATCACATTGTTGACGATCAGCAGCATCCCGTTGTTATTTGCGCTGAGAATACCCAAATCACAATTGTAGATCGTGTTGTTCACCACGTGAATCGTGCCATTATCCCAGCACTGAATCGCGGCCCCGCTTGAATACCCGCTGTCCAGCAGCGCGTAGGAGGAAATCATGTCATGAAACGTGTTCCCAATGACATAGACATCCTCGGAGTCCTGAATCCGGAAGCCAATGTCATTGTCATAGATCTCATTGAACAGATACCACAACCGCTCGGGACGCGGAAACGTCGCCGTGCCGCTGTCCTCGTGCACGACCACCGCGGTGCCGTCCGAGGAGACACTATGATCATGAATTCCATAAATGGCGTTTTGCGACACGATCACATCCTGGCAGACCTTGAAATCCAGGTCGTTCTCCTGGCACTCATAGACCGCGTTCCGCCCGATGTATACCAGGCGCGGGGGCAAATGAATGTCCGGATCGTCATAGATACCCCAGGTATTGATCTGAATGCCGTCACCGTCGACGTGGTAGATCTCGTTGTCGAGAATCCACAGCCGCAACGTGTTGATGTGCGGAAACACACCGGCGTGGTCTTCACTCGACCCGGTCTGCTCCCAGTCCCCGAGACTGTAAATGCGATTGTCGTACAACACCACATCCGTCACCAGCGTCGGATCACGCCATTCCGGATGGCTGTCCAGCCCGTGCAGCCAGCCGATGTGCACGGCGGTGCACTCGAAATCATGCAGATCGCAGTGGCGCAGCACCACGTGGTGAATGGGGTCCGCCATGTCCGTTTTCGGCCGAATGTCCACCCACCGCTGGAGATCGAGGTTCTCCATGATGATGTAGCTCCCCTCGGGCCGGACGGGTTTCGTCGAGCCGCTGAAGACCGGCATGTCGTCGGCACCCACACCTCGCACGAAGATCGGGCTCTCCGCCGTCCCATTGCCCACCAGCGGCAAACGGTCCCCGCCGTACGCGAAATTGTCCGTGTGAATGTGATAGCTGTATGGCCCGCCGTGCACTTCCACCACGCTCCCGGCGGCCAGCGGATACGGAATCTTCAGCCGCGGCTGCTCCGCCGTGCCATACGGATTGTCGGTGTCCGTCGCCGCCGGATGCGTATTGTCCACATAATGGGTATACGGCCCATGGCCGGCGTCGCGATACGGCTCCGGCCCGCCGCCGAAGTCATACGTCGCGTCCACGTACATCCAGTGCGTTTCTTCAATTCCGAATGGCGGCACCGGCACGCCGAGCGGCGCGCACCACGCCACCAGATCCTGCCTCGCCAGCGACTCCGCAACGGGCGTGCTGAATTCGACCACTTCCGGCAGCAACGTGCACTTCAGCTCGTCCGCGGCCACCACAAATCCA
>SDBV01009001.1_pt1 | contig 13348 bp, 16 predicted proteins | sample 2277081 | NCBI WGS metagenome assembly SDBV01 (sample SAMN10402039, study PRJNA504765) | marine sediment metagenome | isolation source: marine sediment core GS10_PC15, 223 cmbsf | place: Arctic Ocean: Southern Knipovich Ridge | collected 2010 | reverse complement strand
CTCATGTAGACGTGCATCTCGAGCCGGCCGTCGTGGTTAAAGAACTGCCACGACATGGTGCACGGCATCCCGTAGTCACTCGCCAACCTCAGGTCGTCGGGACGCCCTATGTAGACCATCGCTCGTCTCGAGTCAGGGTCGTGCAGCAGCTCCTCCTCAACGTGCGCGAGCTGCTCTCTAGTCCGCGGTCCGTACGCGCCGTATGAATTCAAGAGAGTGGCTGCGTTCTTTGAGCACCGCTCGAGCAAGTCAATGTCAAACCTGCCCGCCATCAGCTGAAGGATCTCCATCCACATGAACGCCCGGCTGAACCCGGGCCGCTTGACCACGCACGCTCGGGGGTTTGACAGTCGCACGACCAGCGGCCGCGTCTCTATAGTCGCCTGGTCACGTGGGCTCGACCGCTCACCGGCCGACTTAACGGACTCCAGCAGCAGGCCGTAGTCCTGCCCGAGGTCATCGGTCTCAAAGATTAGCACTGTCCTGTAGCCGCCTTCTTCAGCATCGCTCCGTACGCCTCAACGTCACGAGCGTGGAACCGCTTCATGTACTGCGGGTGGGGAACTTGCTGATACTCTACCCCCAGCTCCGAGAGCGCCCTGCCAGCCTCCTCTCCCATCGCCACGAACACGCGCGGCTTGAAGGTCATAAGACCCGGGTGCGGGTACACCTCGACCGCGCGACCACGTACCCAGCCGTTGAGCACGTGGTACTCACTTAGGTCCATCCCAGTGTAGTCGAGCGCCTGCCTCAGGTAGTCCCCGCAGGGAGACCTAAAGACGAGCGGGTCGCCGCACGGCCCGTCACAGCCGCCATGCCTGTCTCCCACGAACACTACCTCTGGGTTGGGCGAGCCAATCCCCTCGTGTCTGAAGGGCAGGCCGTCCTCTGTCGGCAGTCTGCACAGCAGCTCGTAAGCCGACTCACGCTCGTAGTCGTAGAACATGCGTGGCACGAGCGAGCCCCACGGCTCGCCGAAGCCGTCGTACACCTCAGCCGATACATCGTGGTGCATATTCTCCGGCTCAAGAGCGGTGTTCTTCAGCACCGTCTCTCGTGACGGTCGGCACAGCACGATCACCGCCGAGTGCGCTATCAGCCAGCCCTCGAGCAGCCACCTGTCTAGGTCAGAGAGCCTTGACCCTCCTCTGAACAGGTTAGCGTACACGTCCTCGCTCCAGTGGAGCCTATCGATTATCTCGGGCCACTCGGCCTCCCTAAGCCGGCCCATCCAGTAGTCGAGCGGCTTGTCCAGAGGCTCGGGAATCGACATGTGCACCGACCGCGCCCGCAGTCGCTTACACAGGAAGTCTTTGAGCGTGGTCTTCCCGCCGCCGTCTGGTCCCTCGAGTACGATGGTCGTCACTTCGTCTTACCGAACTTAGACGAGCTGAACTGTCGGCCCAGCTTCCTGAAGTCGATCACCCTGAACGCGCCCGGCTCAGCCGCGTTGCTGTCGAGCGAGAGCATGAACCGTCCTCCCAGGTAGTCGCCCATCACGGGGAGGACCGCCTGCGTTACGTCGCTCGCCGCGGCCAGTCCCTTCTTCTCGTCGACCGCGAACACGAAGTCGTCAGGGTAGGTGCAGAGCCGCGCGCCCTCGCGCACGGTCAGCAGCCTGCTCTTTACCGGGTGTACCATGGAGTTGATGTCCAGCAGCGTTGACGCCGGCGCGTCGTACCGCACGCGGCCCGCGACGAACCGTCCCTTGGCTACCTTCAGCCCCTTGGCCGTGAGCCTCGTGTAGCAGTTACCCCAGTTCTCTCCCTGGTACAGCGCCTCGATCACGCGCTGAGACTCGGGCTTCACCCGCCACGCCACGTGGTTCGGAACGGCCGGCTCTTCCTCGCCGGCGAACACGGCCGAGTCGGCCAGGTCCCCGATCGCCTCCCTGACGGTCATCACGTCAGCGTGGGTAACGCGCGGCTCTGGAAGCGTTAACTCTCCTCTGTGCGCGATGAAGTGAAACCGCTCACGCCACTGGGGAGCGCCGTGCAGCACCGCGTTAGTAAGCAAGATCGTAACGGCGTAACCCAGCCGCTGAAACTGCCCCGCGAACCCCTCGAATAACGCCCGGCCGCCGTTCGGCGACCACGCCCTACACACGCTCTCGACTACGAAGACCTCCGGCTTAAGCTGAAGCGCGAGCTCCACGCAGTTCTTCGTGAACTGCACCCGAGGGTCTGCCATGCCGAGCCTGCTACCGGCCGCGCTCCAGGGCGCGCACGGAGGGTTGGCGTACATCACCTGCGGTTGCACGTCTCGCACCGGCCAGTCTTCTAGGGCCAGCGGGTGCGGCACCTTGGGGAAGTTAAGCTCGAACGTATCAGCCGCCCAGGGGCCCTCCTCCCACTGGCCGATGATCTTGAAGTGACGAGACATCCCAAGCGTAAACGCGCCCGAGTAGATGTGAAGACCGAGAGCTACTGGCCTGCTCATCCCGACCAGCCTCCGTCCTTGAACAGCTGCACGACCTGGTCAAAGCCGCACGTGTGGTCGATAGTCACCACGTTCTCTCCCTCCTCCTTGAGCCGATGTGACAGGCGCTGAAGGTATGCGTGGTGCGCTTTCACCTGGTCCTCACGGATCGGCCTGCCCCCGTTGCGGAGGTAGACCTGCTTGACGCAGAGGTCGAACGGGGTGTCCATGAACGCGAACACCAGCGGGTCGGGCGCCATCTCCGAGGCCAGCCCCTTCCACGCTCCCTTCGAGCTCGAGAGGATGAGGGCCTCAGCGAAGACGAACGGCTTGTTGAACGCATAGCTCCTGATGAGGTCGTAGAACCTCTCCCTCGTTCGCTTCGTCAAGAAGCCGTCAAGCCCGCCGCCCTTGGCCGTGTACCGGCCCAAGACGAAGAGCCCGCCGGGCAGCTCGTAAGCTACCAGCTTCGGCTTCGTCTTGTTCCAGCCGTCGACCCAGATCTCCTCGTGCGGGTACGTGTCCAGCAGCTTGTGACCGATGAACGACTTGCCGGCGCCGCTCGGTCCTCTGAGATTAACGAGCATTACAGCTCTCCCTTCACTAGGTAGCGCTCAAAGTGCGGGTTAGCCACGGCGCGCGGTCGCGCCCAGCGCACGTGCTCGAGTGCTTCCTTATAAGTCATGGTCTCCACCTTCGATACAATTAGCGCGGCCAAAAGCCCCGACCTGTTCCGGCCGGCGTTGCAGTGCACCAGTACGTTCCGACCGTTGTGTAGGATCTCTACCGCGAGCGCGTCGGCCAACGCCTCAACGTCGTCGACGACCTTGCTGTCCAGCCTGCCGTCCGACAGCGGGAAGTGCACGTAGTGCGTGACATCCCTAAGCGTGTAGTCCACCTTGCGCGTAAGGTTCACGACTATGGGGTAGCAGAGCTCCTCCATACCAGACATCTTCTGCGCGTAGGACAGCTTCCAGGTGGCGCCCCGCGTGTACAGCCCTACGATGATCTCGTGAGTCTTCATCGCCTCCAAATTCCCACAGTGTCCCAGCGCTTGTCGTTGGTCACGGGCGCCCTCGTCGGCTTGAAGCCCTGCGCCTCGATCTTCTCTACGAGGAGCGGAGCGAACGCTCGCCACATCTTCTTGTTGAGGTGAAACTCGATCGCGAGTGACCGCACGCTCTTGGGAAACTCCAGGGGTACCTCGTACTCAGCTCCCTCGATGTCGAGCTTGACCACGTTAAACTGTACCTCTTCCAGCACGCGCTGAAAGCTGACGGCCTTGACCTTGATCAGCTTGCGCTTTCCATGCACAAACGCGCTGTAGCCGCTGGTGTCGGTGGGCCCGAGGAAGAAATCGATCTCCCCGTCATCTCGCATCAGCGCGAGCTTGTGAAGCACGGCGCGCTCGTCGTCTACGAAGTTCCGCTGCAAGAAGACAAAGTTACCAGGCTCTGGCTCGTACGAGTGCACGAGAGCGGCCCCGCGCTGAAGCGCGAACCACGTGAATGCACCGATGTGGCCTCCCGCGTCGAGCACGATGTCGCCCGACCTGATGTCGAGGTCCTTGTACTCGTTGTGCGGGTGGCGCAGCACCTCGCAGTCGCCCCACTTGTCGGGCCGGTACCAGAGTCCTGTCGGCTTGTGCTTAACTGCCCGCATTGGTGACCTCGTACTTTCTGACCGGCTTGTTGAAGTCAGTCGTCGCCGCGTAATCGTAAAGCGAGTCCGACCAGGTGTAGCCCTGGTCTCTCAAGATGGTGGTGAGCTCATCCCTGACGCCGTCCCACCCCTGGAGCTCACCGAGCGCCCAGTGCGGAAAGATCTCTCGCCGCGCCTTAAGCATCTCGCTCTCAAACAAGTCGCCCCAGTACGCCTGCACCTTAGCTAAGTGATTCAGCTCTGAGTCCTGCGACCGGCCCGGGTACTGCCTCCCGTGAAACGACTGCTTGTAGTCGCACAGCAGCGCCTCCACATGGAAGTGGTCCAAATCTACCCCGTACTTCTCGCGAAGAATGCTCTGCGTCTCAACGCCCAGAGAGTTCGTCAGGTAGCAGTTGGTCGGCGAGTCGTTGCCCAGCAGCTGGTCTTCGTACTGGGGGAACAAATATGCAAGTCCTATCCGCGGGTGCTTGCCTCCCCTGGGTCGCATGTCGTCGATGGCGGGGCCGACGTCGCAGTACCTGTGCAGCGTCTCGCTGAGCTTGATCGTCGCGTACCGCCCGACGTACCGGATCTCGCTGACCACGTCGTACAGAGAGGCGTAGTCCTTAGCGACCAGCGCCCTGCTGAATCCGTCGTCAGCCCACCGCGCGTAGCTCAGCATGTGCTCTATCAGCTTATGCGGAGCCTTGACCGGACGGCGCTCCCTCCGCAGGTGCAGCCCCTTCCAGTGCTTCTTAAGCCAGCTGTGAAGGGCCGCCCCGTCGTCGCGCGTCACGCTCTTCAGGTCCCAGCTCTGCCAGATAAGCTCGGCCGTGGGAGCGTTGAAGACCGCGAGGTAGCAGCCCACTCGCCACACCCTCTCGGCCAGGTCGCAGTCCTTTATCAGCTGGCCGACCAAGGCCATGTGAGGATCAGGCCCGCAGGCCAGCGTCTCATATCTACAGAAGTCAGCGAACGCCGGCCAGTGAAACTCCGGCGTGCGGCTGGGGTCGTGCTTGCGTCCCACTATAGCAACTCCTCGCCGATGAACTCCTCTACGCCCGCGCGCGCCCGCTCGTCGGTAAGCTGCTCGGGTGGTGTCTTCATGAAGTACGCGCTGGGAGACTTAATCGGCCCGCTCAGCCCTTTGTCAAGGGCGAGCTTGATGCAGCGGATCGCATCAATGACCACGCCCGCGGAGTTGGGACTGTCCCAGACCTCGAGCTTCAGCTCCAGGTTGATGGGCACGTCGCCGAAGCTCGTTCCCTCCATGCGGATGCTGCACCACTTGCGGTCGTCGAGCCAGGGCACGTGATCACTGGGCCCGACGTGGATGTTGCGCTCGTCAAGCGGGTGATCTAGCTGTGACTGCACCGATCCGGTCTTGGAGATCTTCTTCGACACGGTGCGCTCCCGCTCCAGCATGTTGAGGAAGTCGGTGTTGCCGCCGAAGTTGAGCTGGTACGTGCGCTCCAGCTTTACCCCTCGGTCCTCGAACAGCCGGGTTAAGACTCGATGCACGATCGTGGCGCCGAGCTGAGACTTGATGTCGTCACCGATAATGGGAAGCCCCTCCTGGGCGAACCGCCTCGGCCAATACCCTGACTTGTCGGACGCGATGAACACGGGAATGCAGTTGATGAACGCGCAGCCCGCCGCCAACGCCTGCTCGACGTACCACTTGGTCGCCTCCTCGCTTCCCACCGGCAGGTAGTTGATCACCACGTCGGTGCGCGTGTCACGGAGAATCTTAACGACGTCGGACGTCGGGCCCTTGGCCTTCAGCACCACGTCCTTAAGGTAGCGCCCGATCCCGTCGTGGGTCATCCCGCGGTGGACCGGCGTGCCTAGGATCGGCACATCGGCAAACTTGTACGTGTTGTTGGGCACCGAGAAGATCGCCTCCGAGAGGTCCTTGCCTACCTTATTCTTGTCAACGTCGAACGCGGCCACGAACTTGATGTCACCGATCCCGTAGCCGCAGATGACGGGGTGCATGATCCCGGGCAGCTTCAAGAGGTCGGCGCCCCTGTAGTACTCGACTCCCTGCACGAGAGCTGAAGCGCAGTTGCCCACGCCCACGATCGCTACGTTTATCACCTGTCCCGCGCCTCCCTCCACTCGCCCTCGTGCTGCCTCTTGAATTCCTTGTTCATCCCGCTGAAGTATCGGCTGAAGTTCTTGCGCTGCACGCGCTCAAGTCCCGCGAACAGCTCGCCGCTCGTGATCCCCACCTGCGCCAGCGCGTTCAACAGGAAGACAACCCCGTCTCCGAACTCCTCGACCACCTTCATCCGGTCGACGGGCTTCGTATCTCGGTGCCACTTCCACGGGAACTCGTTCAAGAACTCGCTCAGCTCCTGGAACGCGTAAAGAACGTTGCGCCGAACGGCCTCAATCTCGCCCTCACTCAGTTCCCTAAGACGGGGACCTCCCTCTGAGGATGGCAGCTCATACCCCATCAATAGCTGGTACAGCTTCTGCCTCAGATAGGTGATGCTAAGCGGGTCTACGTCAGCTATCGTCAGGACCTTAACGGAGCTTTCAGTTGGCGGAAAGCCTCTTCCCACTCTCACGAGCGCGCACGCCTGACTCACATAGATGTCAGCCTCGGGTGGCCCCGACTTGTAGACCGTCAGCCCGACTGCCTCGAGTGCGCGACTGACCTGGGCGACCTTCTCGGCGTGAATCATCTTGCGGGCTCAGCCTCTCTGTTACTCACGTTGAAGAGCCTGGCGTCTCTGCCGACGAACTCCAGCATCGCGTCATCCGTGATCTCGTCTCCGCATCGTCCGCACTTTATCCGTGGGCACATTTCAATCGTGTCGTCTCCTTGCGGATATTCGTACCTGAATGGATCGGCGTAGTCCTCGTAGACACGTCCTCCGCATCCCTTGTGAACTATCGTGACGTCGATCATCCAGCTTCCTCCCTCATCTGCTGAGCCTACTATACCTCGCCGACGCTTTCGCTTGGAGCGTAGTGCTAAAGGCGGGACCGAACAGGTCCACTGTACCTCGACCACATGACTCGCCCACGACCTCTACATGGAGTATAGTAGCAGTAGACGTAGACATTACCGACCTTCCTTCCTTTCCGGCGGGGCCAAGACAGCCAGGAAACTAGTGGCTTGAGGCCCCGCCACATTGTTACTATGAACAGCCCTCATGGATTATAATGAACGTGAGTGGACTTCAACCATGAAGGCAGATGAGAAGCTAACGCCCACACAGATCGCTCTCAAAGCGGCTGAGTCCGCGCAGGCTAGCGCCGCGGCTGCGTCCAAGGTAGCCGACTCTGTGCACGAGGCCATCGTCGAGCAGGCCGAGTGGCGCGGGTACATGCGTGGGTATCTGGAGAAGCAGGATGAAATCAACACCGCGATCCAGACCTTTTTCACCAACCACTTGCCGCACCTAACCGCCGACCTTGGCGAGTTGCGAGGCACGATGAAGACCATCATGTGGATGGGCGGCATCTTTGGAGGTCTCGTCACGACCATCATTGCAGGTGGCATCATCATTCCACTGCTGTTCTAGGAGACCAATGCCAAATCTCAACCTTCCCGAGTACAACTTCAAGCGCCTCCCTGAGTTGGGCTGGGTCATCTTCGCAGCCATGGCCGTTGAGCTTGCGCAGGTCGCCCTCACGTTCAACCCTGAGATGATCACCGACTGGAACACGTGGGGCATCGCCCTCGGAACAGCGCTCGTGATCGCCGTCGGCAAGGCTACCCTCGCGTGGTTTGGCGCCCGCGGCAAGTTCAGCTAGAAGACCCCTCTCAGATCCACCCCCAGCATTAAATCTAAGGACAATTCTACCCACGAGCCGACCCTGTTTTGGTGGCGCATGGGTAGAACGTGCGGATTCCCCCGTCTGATGTCTAGGGTATCTTGATCACGTCCCCTACGTGAATTACTGGGTTGGCCACTCTGGTCCATCCGTTGAGCGCCTTGACCTGGTCGATCCACTGCGGAATGCGCGCCCTGGTGATTCCAAGAGTGGCCGCTATTCCCCACAGTCCGCGCACTGCCTCATGCCCAGCCTTATGCGTCCTCTGTCGCGGCTTCGGACTGGGCCTCGGCTTCGGTGTTGGCGCCGGCCTATCGGTCGGGAGCAACAGCACCTGTCTCGCGTGGATCGTGAACGGAGTCTTGAGCCCGTTCAACCTAGCAATCTCTCGCCAGCGGGTAGCATCACCCAGCTCGCGCGACGCGATTCCCGACAGCCCCTCTGCGCCGTCACTTTTCTTGACGACGTACCGTCGTGTCCCAGGCCTAGGCTTCGGCTTCGGCTTCGGCTTCGGAGCAGGAGTTCTGCCCGTCGGAAGCAGAAGTATGTCCCCCTTGTGAATGACGTACCGCGGAGACTTGACGTTCGGGTTGAGAGCTGCGATCTCTGGCCAGCGGCCAGCGTTCCCAAGCTCTCGGCCGGCGATGCCCGACAGGCCGTCGCCATCTGTGACCTTCACCACGTACTCCCGGGTCCCAGCCGGCGGCTTAGGACGCGGTGGTGGAGGTGGTGGAGGAGTCGGCTTCGGTGTCGGCTTAGGCTGCGGCACAGGCGTAGGCTTTCCGCCCAGCTCGTACAGGTCAAACCCCAGCCGATCTAAAGCGACGATGTTCCAGTCCGCGCTCCAGTCCTTCACCGGCGCGGTGCCGGCGTACTGGAGGATCGCTCGCCGCTGCCAGCCACCGTACTTGGTCCACCGCCAGTCAATGTCAGGCGGCGTGACCGGCTTGAACCCAGAATTGAAGTAGTATCGCGCCTCCCACAGAGCCCACTGGCTGAACTCGGTTACCCCCGGTCCCATGACCGTGGGCCAGCCGCCCTTGCGGTTGTAGATGAGGATCCTCTTGTTCGCCAGCACGAGGTTCTGGCAAACGTCCATCAGCCTGCCGACCGGGTTGGTCGGGTGCAGCCTGCCGCCCTCTAGGTCCGGGGCCACGAACGACAGCTCAGGAGCAAACTCACCAGCAGCGTCAAGCGACGCCTTGACCAGTGACTCCGTCTTTGTGGTGTTGTCGGGCGGCACCCAGATGTAGCCGGCCAACGCCATGCCCACGTCCTTGGCGAACCCTAGCTGCTCGTCGGCGAAGTCATTAGCTCCGAGGCCCGTCGGGCCAGAGCCGAATAGCTGCGCGATGTACAGTCGTGCGCCCATATTGTAGGCGTACTGGAAGTGCAGTCGACTCAGCTCCCCTTGCCACTCTGACGCGTCCAGCGCTATGATGTATGACATCCGGCTGTGTTCTCCCTACGCTACTTCTTCGGCAGGCACATTACTTCGGTGGCTTCGGCTCGCCCTCAGGAGGCGGTCCCTCCGGCGGCGTCGGCGCCTTCTTGTCGCCTGGCTTCTCATCGTCCCAGTGCTCAGCCGTCATCATCGCCGCGATCACCGCGTACGTTGCGGATGACATGTAGCCGTTGGTCCCTGACATCTGCGCTGTATCGGCAGCCTCGACCAGCAGGACGTGCATGGCGTCTCTGCCGAACTTGACCGCTCCGCCTGGGCGCCCTCGCGACCGCACTACTAGCCGCGCGACCGCGTTGAGGTAGGCGTTAAGCCGCTCCTCGAACGACGGTGTCGGCGCTTCCTTCGGCTTTCCCTGCTTCTTCTTTCGTCCTCCCATTTTGGCAGTCCTCCTCGGGCTATTGTACCCTGACTCTACTGCTCCGCCACAAAGGACAGGTGAACAGAGTACCAGACATTACTACCGGCGGAGCTCCTGACCCTGCCGTCCTCTTCAATCACCAAAACGCCAATGGCATCATTAGCAATGACGGGGAAGATGAGGCCCTGCTTAGGGCGATAACCCACGGGCAGGGTGAACACTGACTGCCCTATTGTCCCGCTCTTGACGAACCCCTTGATGTGCACGATGCCCGCCGCGTCCTTATAGAAGGCTGCCGTGTCCCAAACCCCTCCGTAGTTCACCCAGGAGTTCTCGAATGCTGGTTCTCCTCCTGCGCCCACCTCCCGCCAGGTAGCAGCGCCGTCCGCCGTGAAGACGATGTTGATGCTGTACCAGGCGTTAGTCCCCACTCCAAGCAGGGTGGCCACCACCGCGCCTGCGCTAGTCACCTGTAGCTTGGCAATGACGACATTGTTTGAAGCGGACACCATTACGATGTCCTTCGTCGGGCGATAGCCCACGGGCAGGGTGAATACCGTGGTGGCGACACCGCTCTTGACCAGCCCCTTTATCCATACCCGCCCAATGGCGTCCTTGGCAAAACCCGCTGCGTCGTAGGCTCCCCCAAAGTTCACCCATGAATTCTCAAAGGCAGGCTCGCCTCCACCACCCACCTCGTGCCAGGTAATCCTGCTTGTCTCTGGAAACGCCGCGCGGTTGAGCGAGAAGTAAGCATTACTGCCAGCAGCGGGGACTACATACCCAGACACTTGCACGTCTATGAGCCCAAGGGCCGCGTTAGCTATTGCGACCCAGCGAAGTGAGCCGCCTACATTCCAATAGCCTTCCGGCAGGGTGAACGCTGACGAGGCTATGCCGCCACTCTTTATCACTCCCTGCAACCACACGCAGCCAAGAAAATCCTTGGTGAAAGAGGAGACATCGTAGGCGTTGCTGAAGTTTGTCCAGCTGGCATCCAATGCAGGCTCATCAGAGTCCCCGTAGGGAAAGGTTAATGACTGCGGACGTCGCGTCTTTGTACCGTAAGGGAAGTCATCGTTCAGCTTGACCATCAGACCGTCCGGTAGGCGATAGTACAGACCAGACACGTCAATACCTGGGGTGATGGAGTCGTTCTCGTCGAGCACGGGTACGAACAGCCTACCCTTGCTAACAGCCGGTGCAGACGGCAGGGCTATCTCATTGTACTCCGAATACCCATCATGCTCGTCATCGGTCATCGGTCCACTGGCATCCGCAGACGTGTGGTCGTGCTGCTCCTGGATTACCAGGGGCTCGCCCTTGCTGTTGTAGATTATCCAACCCATATCGTTGCTCCTAGTACCCGTACAAGTAGCACGTGGAGCCAGAGATGAACTCCGCAGTGGCGGCATCAGAGAAGATGGTAACTCTGTCGATGGCGTCCGCGACGGTGAACCACAGGCCCGTGCCGTTTCTGTATACGATGTTGGTGCCCGTGCTCATGTAACCGCCTGCGAAGGTAACTCCACGCGAGATAGCCGTTTCGGTGTAGTTGAGAATGTCCATCACGCCCCAAGTCTCGCGTCCGCCTGTCACCCCGTCAATGCCCCCGACGATTACCCTCCCATCGCTCAACGTCGTCGCAGCCACGCCGTCGGTGAATATCTGCCAGTGGTAGTGCGCTGCGGAGTCGTTGTTGAACCGCACATCGACGTTCCGTTGTGCCGAACCCCCACTCGCGCTCTTACCGTGCCACACTACCCGCAGGTTCCTAAACTTGGCGGGTATGTTGATGAAGTCGGCTAGCGTCTGGGCGTCTGCCCCTAGCGTTATCTGCTCAATTAGCGTATAGCCCGCCAGTTCAGTTACCAGCCCGTCGCTGTCCACCGCGTAGGGACGGGTAACGCCGGAGTCGTCCGCAGCGTAAAGCCGGAGCTTGTTCGCCGCCGGAGCGCCTGGAGTGGCAATCTCGTCGTACTCTGAGTACCCGTCATGCTCGTCGTCCGTGAGAGGGCCGCTGCCGTCCGCAGCCGTATGATCGTGCTGCTTGGATGTAACGAGCGGCACGCCCTTGCTGTTGTAAATTGTCCAACCGCGTCCCATGGCTAAGTAATCTCCACTCCCGAGATGATGTAGGTGATGTCGTTGGCCCCGCCGGCCGTAGCCCCGTTGAGCACGGCGGCCGCGTCCAGCGACAGTGACCCCTCAAACTCTATCGAGCCGTTCGCTGGGATCGACGTGGTAGCCGGCATCCAGAGGTCGGCATCGGTCGTGCCGTTGATCCACAGCGTTATGGTCAGCTCAGCGCCGGTCTGATTGACGAACTTCATGTGCTTGATAATCGCCTCGGTGCTCGCCGGGACGGTGTACAGCGCGCCCGCCGCTACCGGCAGCTCGCCCTGCGCTAAGACTTTGTACGCTTCTGACATGATGACTCCTCCGGTGCTACCTTACCCACTCTAACCCATGAAGAACGCGAACGCCTTGGTGCCCTCGCCTAGAACGGTCTCCAGTCCGGACGAGTCCAGGATCGCCAGCTTGGTGACGGTGCCTACATCCTTGGCGAAGAGCCGCAGGTAGTTCGCCGCAGGGTTCGCTGGCGAGGCGATCTCGACGAACTCCATGAAGCTGTCTAGCGCCTTGACACCCTCGAATGTAACGCCAGCGTCGGCTATTTTTTCGTTGATGACATCAACCGTGAGAATACCTGTGATCTCTACGGCCCCAGACAGCGCTAGCGTTGCCTCTCCCTCTACAGCAGCGATGGCGTCAGCCGCATCAATGAGCGTCAGGTCCTTGTCCGGGGCCGTGACGGTTCGCGTCGTGCTGGCAGCGATGCCGGACACCTGAAACGCCAGCTTCTTGGTGGGGTCGCCCTCGTCGAACAGTTTGAACTGACTGTCGGCGAACTCGGTCGTAATGGCCGCAGTACCGCCGCCGACGGCGACGTTGGGCACCTGCCCCCTGAGGTCGGTTTGCTGGATGATCGTCCAAGTACCGCCGGCCGCGGCCGAGTGCTTGATCGTGACTCGCTGCACCAGGAAGGCGTATCCCCTGAAGTCGGTGGGGATGTCGTAGTCATCATGTCCTGACACGTCGTTCTCGGCGTCAGACTGCTTGAGGTACGAGCCGCTAGGAAGGTTGATAAAGACCTTCTCTGGCTCAGACCCCGAGCTGACTGATCGCCAAATGACGAGGTTGTAGTACTTGTTCGTCAGTGAGCCACCGCCGCTATCAACGATCAATGTCTCTATGTCCGCCGTGGTCTTGTACGCCTCGCCGTTGTAATTCACCACGTACACGTTATCGGGGTCGGCTGTGTCGAAGGCCGCCACGCTGTGCAGGTGCATCTGGTATGCCTTGCCCGCGGTTATCGCGAGGTCAAGCGTCGCGCCGCCGCTGCCGGTCCAAGAGATCGCACAGCCGCTCTTGTATGCGGAGTGCTCCCACCGCAGCCTCTCCCAGACGTGGGTGAGGTGGCCCTGGTTGTTGGTGTCCTGCGCGTGGTCGTTCCAGTTTCTGTTGGAGAGGATGCCGTCGGACTGCACCAGCGCTGCGGTCTGAACCACGACCTCAGCGACCTTGATGTGCTCGGCCGTCGGCCAGTCCGAAATGGACGCTACGAGCACGCCCTTGTTGGACTGGAGGACGTAGATGTAGTTCTTCTT
>SDBV01009000.1_pt1 | contig 13348 bp, 10 predicted proteins | sample 2277081 | NCBI WGS metagenome assembly SDBV01 (sample SAMN10402039, study PRJNA504765) | marine sediment metagenome | isolation source: marine sediment core GS10_PC15, 223 cmbsf | place: Arctic Ocean: Southern Knipovich Ridge | collected 2010 | reverse complement strand
TGGCGGTTCTACCTCCGATCGACAGTTTTGCTGAACGGATTTTTACTATGCACATGGTGCAGCACATACTGTTGGCGGATCTGGCACCACTGCTCCTGCTCCTTGGTTTGACCGCAGTAATTCTGAGGCCGTTGACAAAGAGGTTCGCGGTCGTTGAGAAAGCGCTCGGCCCTTTGGCAAACCCGTTCGTAGGGTTGGCGGTCTGGCTCTCAATCCTGTATCTCTGGCACATCCCCGCGCTGTACGACGCAGCCTTGCGATATCCGGTTCTTCACGCACTAGAGCACGCATCGTTTATCGTCGCTGGGGTCGCCTTTTGGTGGCCTCTTGTCCAGCCGGTCCCGATGAGACAGAGACTCGACGGGATGAAGGCACTCGGCTATCTGCTCGGTGCAAGGCTGGGTCTCGGGCTGCTCGGTATCTACTTGGCCTGGACACCGTCGGTTGTATACAACTCATACAAACACGAAGCACCCATGTGGGGGCTGACACACCAATCCGATCAGACCATTGGTGCGATCGTGATGATGGGCGAGCAGTCGATTGTTGTAGCGATCGCCTTCGTGATCATCTTCTACAAGATGCTTGAACGCTCGGAGCGAGATCAGCTAAGGCGTGAGGGTGGTGCGGTTTACCAGCACGGCGCCGATCGCCATTGAGTCCGCAGCTACCTCGACACCCTTCCACACAATCGTGTCACGAAGCGCACTGTTATCACCGATCTTGCAACCTGCACCGATAACGACCGGGCCCGTGAGCCGGACACCATCTCCGATCTCGCAGTCACGGCCGACATACACGGGTGGGTCGATCTCGGCACCCGACACGTCCGATCCCTCGCCGACGTACACATTATCACCGCATTTTTCAGCATCCATATCAATCTGCACCTTCCCGGTGAGCGCATCAAAGTTGCCGGTGCGGTACTCCTCCAGCGAGCCGACATCGTTCCAATAAGCCGTTACCTCATGGCCGTAGAAGGGCACATCCTGCTCGAGTAGCTTCGGAAAGACATCTTGGGCCCAATCGGCAAAGTCCCTGTCAGGAAAGTAGTCGAAGATCTCGGGGTTGAAGATGTAGATACCGCAGTTCGCCAAGTCGGACAGGGCATCCTCGGGTTCCGGCTTCTCCTGGAAGCCCTTGATGCGCCCATCGTCTTCAAGTACGACGACGCCGTACTCGCTTGTGTCGGCAACCTTTTTCATCGCCATCGTGGCGATACCACCACTTTCCCTGTGGGCCTTGATGAACGCATCGAGGTCGATATCCGTCAACGCATCGCCGGAGATGACCACAAATGGATCGTCACCGAAAAAGTCACTTACGTTGCGAACTCCACCGGCGGTCCCCAGAAGCTCTTGCTCGAACTCCAGAGTGAGGTCGATCCCCCATTTTGAGCCGTCACCCAGGTACGCTCGCATCTCGTCGGGGAAGTAATGAAGGTTGGCGACGATATCGGTGATCTCTTGCTTTTGCAAAAGCTGCAGAGCGTGTTCCATCACGGGACGATCGATTATTGGCACCAGAGGCTTTGGAATGTCGTATGTGATCGGCCGCAGCCTCGTACCCAATCCCGCGGCTAAGACCATCGCCTTCATGATTTATATGTCTACCTGTTTACAGATCAGGTGCCCTCGTCCCAGCTGGACAGATACTTCTCCTGCTCATCGGTGAGTTTGTCGATATTGACACCGAGCGACTCCAACTTCAATCGGGCTATATCTGCATCGATCTCCTTCGGCACATCGTAGACCCGCTTCTCCAGCTTCTCGTGGTTTTCAGCGATGTACTTGGAGACGAGCGCCTGGTTGGCGAAGCTCATATCCATCACCGAAGAGGGGTGCCCCTCAGCGCAGGAGAGGTTCACAAGCCGCCCCTCAGCCAGCAGAAAGATCCTACGACCATCACTGGTCTTGTACTCCTCGACCAGAGGCCTGGCCTCACGCCTCTCAGCCGCTAGCTCTTCCAGAGCTGGAATATTGATCTCCACGTTGAAGTGTCCGGAGTTGGCGATAATCGCGCCGTCCTTCATCACTTCAAAATGCTGCGCATCCAGCACATGCTTGTCACCGGTTATTGTGATGAAGAGATCGCCTACACGTGCTGCCTCAACCGAGGGCATCACTTCACATCCGTCCATCACCGCTTCCAGCGCCCTTAAGGGATCAACTTCGCAGACAATCACGTTGGCGCCGAGTCCCTGGGCCCGCCTAGCAACGCCTCGACCGCACCATCCGTAACCGAAGACAACCACTTTGCGCCCAGCCATCAAGATATTGGTCGCTCTGATTATTCCATCCAGCGTCGACTGGCCGGTCCCGTATCGATTGTCAAAGAGATGCTTGGTCTGAGCGTTGTTGACCGCGACAATTGGAAAGCCGAGCTTTCCTTCGGCCTCCAAAGCCTTTAACCGAATTACTCCGGTCGTCGTCTCCTCGCAGCCTCCCAAAACATCTTTCAGCTGATCGGGCCGCTCACCGTGCAGAACGCCTATCACATCGGCACCATCGTCCATCGTTATCTGTGGCCGTTTGTCGCATACGGTGTTTATGTGGTTGTAGTAGGAGTCGTCGTCCTCGCCCCTGATCGCATAGACCTGTGCGTCGTAACGATCGACTAACGCTGCTGCCGTCTCGTCTTGAGTAGAGAGTGGGTTTGAAGCACACAGCGCGACGTCCGCTCCTCCCGCCATCAACGTGCGGACCAGATTTGCTGTTTCAGTCGTTACATGTAGGCACGCGCCGAGGGTAATACCCTCCAGCGGTCTTTGCCGTTCGAAGTCCTCGCGAATCGAACGCAGCACCGGCATCTGCCGATCTGCCCACTCGATCCTCTTTTGGCCGGCTTCTGCCAGCTTGAGGTCAGCGACATCGTATTCTTTTGTTGCAGTAGCCATCTATTCCTTTTCGTCGTGCTTTAAGTGCTTATATAGAAGGCAGGCAGTATACCGTCGATATGTGGGCAATCGCTGACAGATCCTCGATCCTACGACTCACTACTCGTAGGAGACGGCATCGATGATGTTCAATCTCGCAGCCCTTCTAGCCGGAATGATCGATGCGATCAACCCGAGGATTAGCGCGATGGCTGCGACAATCAAGATGGTTTTCCAGGGTGCCTCATAGCGAATGCTTGGCACCAACATCGCCACACCCTTGACATAGACAAAACCAAGCAATATCCCGACCATCAACCCCAATGTTGCACCTACCAGCGAAATGAGCAGGCCCTCGATTCCGATCACTCGCCTGATCTGCCAGCGACTGGAGCCCAGAGCTCGCATGATCCCGATCTCACGCGTTCGCTCCAATACGTTCATGGATAGCGTGTTGATGATTCCGAACAGACTGACGATGATCGCAGCCCCCAATAGAGCGTTGAAGAAGCTGAACATCTTGTCCATCTGTCTCTCTATATCGTTTTTTATTTCGTCATTAGAGAGCACATCCAGCTGTGGGTAATCCTTCAGTATCTTCTCAATTCCTTCCTTCAGATCTCCTCGATCCGCGGGAGACTTGGCTTTGATTGCCAGCGCCGAGTTAGCTGTAACCCCGTAGATATCTTTCATAGTCTCTAACGACATGCCGACAATCATTCCACCAAAAATGGCAGTCCTTACGATGCCTGCAATGCGTAGCTTCCTGGTGTCCGATGCGCCTAAGAGCTTGATCTTGTCCCCAACCTCGTAGTTGCGTACCTGGGCGAGACCTTCGCCGACGGTAACTTCACCGTCTCCCACGCGTTTGAAAACCACGTCCCTGGGTGCACCTTCAATATTCGAGTTGTCGATCTCGCCGATGACTTTGGGGTCGTACCCAAAAGCGATTCCCCCTCCACGCACCAGATCCTCAAGGAACAAAAATCGTTCAGGTGTGACGATCTCCGCCTGAGGCAGCTTTTCAATTTTCTTTTGCAAGTTTGATGCCACTTCCGGTTGCGGGCCTGCGTTTGGGTTAAAGCCGATCGGCTGCACGGTGAAATCCCTGGCAAGATTCTTGTCTATCTCATCTGAGATCGTGCCGAGGAAACTCGATCCGAGCGCACCGAACGCTGTCACCAGTGCCAGTCCGATCATCAAGGCAGATGCAGTTGCAGCGGTACGGTTCGGATTTGTCTTTGCCGAGTCAGCGGCGAGCCTGCCCTCAATCGGCTGCAACTTTTTGACGGGCCAAGATATACCTCGCGACAGTGGAACGACAAGCGCTGGTGCAAGTAACGCAACGCCTAAAAACAGGAGGATAATTCCAGCTATACCCGCAACCACGATCGGTGGTGGCACATCGCTAGACGAGGCAAGCATGTAGACGCCAATAAGCCCCAAGATGAAGATGACGAGACCGATTAGCGACCGCTTCCTGTTCGGCTTCGACCGTTCTTGGCTTACTCCCAGCACTGCCCTGATCGGGGGAATTCGGCTGGCCTTGATCGCTGGATAGGCGGCACCGAAGAGAGTGACGACAATCCCGACGATCAGTCCTGCTATCAGTGCAGTTGATGTGAATTCCAAGCCGCCAATCGGGAAATCGAACATCTTGATAATGGCGATCAAGCCAAGTGCCAGCCCTACACCTAAACCCAGACCGATCAATGAGCCGACTATTCCCAGAAGGAGCGCTTCGAGCATTACTGATCGCAACACCATGCCACGACCGGCACCAAGAGTCCTCAACATGCCGATCTCGCGCATTCGCTGCAGTATCGTCATCGAAAAGGAGTTGAAGATAATGAACGCTCCGACAAAAAGCGCCATGCCCGAGAAAAATTTCAGGAGTATGTCCAAACCTTGCAGCTGATCCTGGATCTGTTCTGTCTTGGCATCGGGAGTTACGACCTCGACCCCCTTGCCAAGGACCTTTCGTAACTCAGTCTGAACCGTCTCGAGTTGGTCTGGCGAAGTCAGAGTGATATCGATCTCAGTAAACGAGTCATAGTTGTCCATCACTCTGCGAGCCTCGCCGATAGGGATCGAGCCAAAGCCCTGCCCGCCGAAACTGGACCCGGTGCCAAACTCGAACAGCCCGACAACACTGAAGCTCTCGACTCCGGAGGGCGTCGCAAGCTTTATATCCTGCCCCGGTTTGATTCCGTTGCTGTCGGCCCAGTTTTTCTCGACCGAGATTTCAGCTCCCCTGCTTATGTCTCGGCCTTCTACAATTCTAGACCCAGTCATATCCGGGCCCTTTGGATCGATACCGGCTACGTTCACTTGACCCTCTTGGCCTTTTTTGGTCTTGCCTCCCTTTTTGACCAATGCGAACACATTAAAAAGAGCGCCTTCTGCGTACTTGACGTCCTTGATCGCCCTGACCTTCTTCAGCTCCGAGGTCGGCAACGTACCGGTGCCATTCTTGCCGGAGACGATCAGGTCTGTCTTGCCATAGACAGAATCGAAAAGATCCTCAAACGTCTTGAGCATCGTCGCAGTCAGAAGTAGAACACCGAAAACCATGCCGACCCCAAGGACTACACCTAGAGCAGTTAGAAGCATCCGCAGACGTCGTGCCTTCAGGTTTCTAAAAGAGAGCCCGTAGAAGCTGCGCAATTTATCTACCTTAATTTTTACTGTCGATTGCTGTGCCTGTCTCAAGCATCTGCAACTTCTCCATCAATCTCTTCGGATCGCCGCCCTCAGCGGAACCTGCGATCAGCCCATCGCGTAGGAAGACAACTCGATCGGCATGGCTTGCGTCGTATGCGTCGTGACTGACCATCACAACTGTATGGCCAAACTTGTCGCATACATCGCGCAACAGCCCCAGCACATCCTCTCCGTTTTTTGAATCGAGGTTACCCGTAGGCTCATCCGCCAACACCAGCTCCGGCTGCTTCAGAAGGGCACGTGCAATCGATACTCGCTGCTGCTCGCCACCTGAAAGTTGGGAAGGTAGATGATTACCTCGACCTATGAGCCCAACTAACTCAAGTAGCTCTTTCGTACGCTTTTGATATCCCTTCACATTCTCGCCGGATATCAGGGCAGGAAGTAAAATATTCTCCTCGGCAGTAAGAGTCTGCAACAGATTGAAAAACTGAAAAACGAAGCCTATGTTGTCGCGTCTTAGACGGGTGAGATCACGTTCAGACATGCCGTTCAAGCTGTTTTCTCCAAGGCTTACCTCACCTTCGGTCGCCGACTCCAAAGCACCGACGATATGTAGGAGTGTGCTTTTTCCCGACCCAGACGGCCCCATGATCGCTACGAACTCTCCGGCCTCAACATTCAGGTCAGCTCCTCGTAGTGCCTGTACTTCAGCCTCACCCTCACCGAATACCTTGCGAACGACAGTCGCGTTGATCGCAAGTCCTGCCATGTCGCTATAACTCTTTCTTGAACCGTTCGATCGTCTCGACCGGCGTCGGGTCTGTGCCCTTCAGCACAGCTACGTAGAGAGATATCAGATCTCCCAGCATCACTAACGACATAAGACGTTTTGTACGTGAATCGCCCTCGATACTCAGAGTCCTAGTCCCTACACCACTCGATGCCACGATCTTCTCGGTCAGCTCAAATCTCCGATGTATCCGTGGGTGCTGATCTGAGTCTTGCAGAAATAGTGCGAAGCCATTTGCGTTTCCGACTCCACTCCAGCCGCTTATCTCGTTGTGGTCCGCCTCGGGCAACTCCGACCACGACGCGACCGACTTCGCATTCTCGTTCATCTGGCATTTGAGGCGCCGTGCGGCACTTACTGTTAGGTCCGCCCCGTAGATCGTAACCGGTCGATCTCCTATCTCCACGGAAACCTTCTTCGCAAGGTTCTTCTTCTCGGGTGTTTCCGGCGCCCAGCTCTCCTTCAGCCCATCCATGTAGTCTGCCGCAAAATCGATCTCCGATCTCAGACCAGGGCCTACCACCGCACGCGCAGCAACCTCCGCTACCGAAACGAATGAATATGCAACCGCCGCTCGTGGTTGCAGTCCACTCGGCAGTCCGATCACTGGGACATCGGCCTTCCTTGCAAGATCTGCAAGTTTGCCACCGGTTGTAGCAACGACTCTCGGCGCTCCTAGCGCTTCGGCCGCCTCAAACGATGCCAGCGTCTCTTCTGTGTTGCCGGAGTACGAGATGCAGAGAACTGCCATATCGCCTGTAGCCCAACTTGGAAGTCCGTAGTGGCGCTCAACGTGAACCGGCCGAACCAACCGGTCACCATACGCTGAGGCAAGTAGATCACCACCGATGGCCGAGCCGCCCATGCCGCAAACGATAATGCCGTCCTTGGTATCGAGATCTGGAATCTGTGCGGACTCTGCACGCCAGAGAGCGTCCCTAAGGTGATCTGGAGTCGCGAGTATGTCTGCTGTGATGTCGCTTTTATCGATCTTGCCGATTAAGTCTGCACTTAGCGGGCTACTCATCGCTCTTCCCTACAACCGCACCCTCAGAGAGCTCGGCGCCCTCTTCGATGCGACTACCGCTGCTCACAACCCTGCCATTACCGATCCTTGCACCAGAGCCGACGACTGCATCCTGCTCAATGCACGATTCCTCACCAACTCGGGCTCCTGTACCGATGACGCTCTCACTGATCGTACTGTTCGAACCGATCATGCAGTTGTCGTGAATTACCGCCCGCTCGATCACAACTCCGGGACCGATCTCACAGCCACTTCCGATCGAGGACGGCCCCACCAGTCGTGTGTTCGAGCTCACTTCGGTGCCGTCACCTACAACGATCCGCCCCGAGCCGTCATCGGACCCGTCTTGGATGGCTCCGGATTTATCCTGTGCCTCTCCACTGTCAACTCGTTGCTCGATAATGTCATATGTCGCTTGCAGATAACGCTCCGGGGTCCCGATGTCCAACCAGTAGTTTCGATCCTCCCACGCATACAGCCCACGGCCGATCAGTTTGGGAAAGATCTGTCTTTCGATCGAAACGTTTTCCTGCTCTGGGATCAGGTCAAGAACTTTTTTCTCTAGAACGTACGCGCCGGCATTGATCAAGTCTGTATCGATCTCCTCCGGTTTTGGTTTCTCCAGGAACTCCAGGATGTCACCCTCTTCTCCTGTCTTGACCAGTCCGTAGTTCGATGGGTCGGCAACCGGGGTCAAGGCTATCGTGCCAACGGCATCACTCTTCTCATGAAACCCGATCAGAGCCGTCAGATCCATATCCGTCAGCACATCCCCGTTCAATGCCAGGAAGCGTTGCCCCAGATAGTTCTCTGCATTCTTTATCGCACCGGCGGTCCCAAGCGGAGTGTCCTCATCCACATACCGTAGATCCAGCCCACACGATCGATCTCCCAAGACCGCCCGCACCTTCTCGGCCATATAGCCACACGAAATAATCGCCTCGTCCACACCGTGAATATGCAGCCATCTGAGCATGTATGTGAGGAACGGCTTGTTGACCAGCGAAATAACGGGCTTTGGCGTTGACGAAGTGAGTGGCCTGAGACGAGTTCCCTCGCCTCCGGCCAGAATCAAGGCCTGCATCTACCTCCCTATTCCTTCGTAGGTAATGCCGGCGTCGCGCACTGCCTCGCGGTCGAGCATGTTGCGACCGTCGATAATCAGCGGATTATTCATCTTTTCGCTGATCTCGCCTAGCGGTAGCTCCCCGAACTCTGGCCACTCAGTCACGATCACGGCGGCGTCGGCACCTTCTACTGCGTTTATCGCAGTGTCGCAGATCTGAGTTCCAGCCAAGAGCTCCTGCGCCCTGTTTTCCGCGACCGGGTCGTACGCACAGACGTGCGCACCCTCTCCCTGAAGTCGTGCCGCGAGCACTAGGCTCGATGCCTCGCGCATATCGTCGGTGTGGGGCTTGAACGCGAGCCCCAGCAGCGCGATCCGCTTGCCGACCAGAGATCCCAGATGCTTTTTCAACTTGCGAACGACGCGACGTTTCTGAAGCTCGTTCACCTCGATCACCGAGTGAAGCAGTTGGAAGTGGTACCCGGAGTTACCGGCAAGTTGTTTTAAAGCGCTGACATCCTTTGGAAAACAGCTTCCACCGTATCCAATGCCGGCAGAAAGAAACTTCGGGCCTATCCTCTCATCCAAGCCCATTCCGATAGCAACTTCCGCTACATCTGCCTCTACCTCCTCGCAGACATTTGCGATCTCGTTGATAAACGAGATCTTTGTCGCTAAGAATGCATTCGATGCGAGCTTAATCATCTCCGCCGAGGCGACATCTGTGCGCACGATTGGGCAGCCAATTGGCTCGTAAAGCTTGGCAACAGCGTCCGCAGCACACTCCTCGGAGCCGGGGTCACCTCCAATGACTACACGATCAGGATTCATGAAGTCTTCGACCGCGCTACCTTCTTTTAGAAACTCTGGATTCGATACATATGCGATCTGTTTGCCCGCCTCCGCAAGTCTGCGTTCCACAGCCCTGCCCGTGCCCACCGGCACAGTGCTTTTCATAACGAGTGCATGTCCACGTTCTGTCTCCAACTCGCTGACCACAGCGTCGATGCGCGAGAGATCGGCATCGCCGGAATAGGTCGGTGGCGTATCGACGCAGACAAAGAGAAGCTTCGCATTGGCCAGAACGTCCCCCATCTCTATCGAGAAGTGGATCCGGTCCGAATTGCGCTCTAAAAGTTCTTTCAATCCAGGCTCGTGGATCGGAACCTCACCACGTTCAAGTAGCCCTATCTTGGCCGAATCGATATCGCGGCAGTAGATCTCGTGGCCAAGCTCGGCAAAGCAGGTTGCCGTGACCAATCCTACCCAGCCCACTCCTATTACGCCTATTGGCTCTTTTTCAGACATAGTTCTAAAGAAGTTTAGTTGAGGGGTAACTTCTCATCGAACATGTTGTACCCGCCGTTACAAACTGGTACTTAAGTCTTTTTCTTCGGCCTGGTGCGCAGAGACGCAGCGATCTTGATCATCTCTTTCGATGTGAGCTTGTTCTCCACGGTGTTCGACATCCAGTAGACCGCCCTTTTTGTCTTTAGCGCAACGATCCTCAGTTTATTTCGATCAAAGTACAACAGGTACTTCCGGCCATGGATCCTTCTTGTCTCGCTCGGTTCACGTAGGATCGGTGGATTCATCCAATTTGTCTCCATTACGCCGTAATACGCGCCTGCTTTTGTCTTGAGTACCAGCTTCACACCCATGTACTTACGGCCATCTGAGCCACGGTACGGGTAGACACGAGGCGTGCCTTGATACTGCGATCCCCGCATACGTGTCTTTGGGTACATGACCGGGAAGTGCACTCTCGGCACTGCGAATGCCGCCTGCTCGATGCCCGCGGTCGATCCGTTCTCAAGATCAGATCTGGATTTGGACCGGGCAAGCTTTCGCTTCTTTTTTTTCTTACTCTTTTTCTTGGCACCTTGTCCTAGAAACTCCTGAACCGCTCGGTTTATCTCTTCTTGACTAGCCACAACATACGGGTCGTCAATGCCTGCCTTCAGCTTCACGCTGTGAAAGGGGTCTCCCGCCGAGGCCAGAACAAGCTTTACCAATCGCAGAAGAGATTTAGTGGACCGAATGTCTGAGGTCGTGTATTTAGCGTAGATCTTGATCAGCTTGTCGCGATCCTCAAACAGTCGTTTCGTACCAATAGTTCGCCGCGCCTCACGGATAAAAGACTGCTGACGGGCGATGCGAGCGAAGTCTCCATCGTCGTGACGGAATCTGACAAAGTCGAGGCCCTTCTGACCGCAGAGGCGCTGGTAGCCCGGAGAAACATCGATCTCTGCATACTGTTGGCTGGCAGATAGCCCGGCGTTTGAGTGGTAGAAGCGGCGAGGAACATCGTAGTAGACACAGCCGATTGCGTTGATCACGTCCTTGAAGCCGCGGAAGTTGATGTTGACGACATGATTTATCTTCAGGCCGGTCATCTGCTTTACGACCTTCAACGACAGATTGACCCCGCCGATTGCATAGGCTGCGTTCAGCTTATCGGGTCCGTGACCTGGGATATCAACTTTTAGGTCCCTTGGGAAAGATAGCTGTGCAATCTGGCCTATATTAGGATCGAGTCGAACAAGCATCAACGTGTCGGACCGTTCGTTTTCCGGATCGGCTTTACGAGCGTCGGAACCTATCAACATCACGGTTTGAGGCTTGCCCGGGTTCGTCTCCGCCAAATTCTTCGCGACCTCCCCACATTCAGTTCCCTTCAGGCAGTGCAATTTCGCAACCGTGCGGCCAAAGAAAAGCAGCAGAACCGCAACCGTTGCGGTCGCAACTACAACGACCACAATCCCCGATCCAATCGCAAGGCGTTTCGTCATCCTGTACTTCCCTGGTTCTCTGACTGCTTCGCTGGCAGTTTCTCTATGAAATCAACCAGTGCACTCTTATAGATTCGTAATGACTCGATCGACACCCACTCGTCAGGCCCATGATGCCCTTCGCCTTGAGGGCCGAACTCTACGGCCGGAACTCCTGCTTTTAAGAAGCAGACTGCATCAGAGGTACCGTCCCTGCCAACACTGAGCACTTCATAGGGCGCATGTGGTTCAATCGCCTCTCCAAGGGCGATCACGTATGGATTTTCGCGGTTGACGTGCGCCGGCGGTCTGATGAAGTGCTTTACGATCTCTATGTCCTCCAAACCTTCGATCTCTCTCATGATCTCAGTCGGTTCTTCGCCGGGTACGAATCTGATATCTAAATCCATCACACATGTGTCTGGAACCTTGTTGACCGCATCGCCTCCGATTATTCTGCCGAGGTTTATCGACGGACGCTCGAAAAGCTCAGAACTCCGTTCGGTGAAAGAAAGGGATTCAATCTTGCGTAGAGTGTTCATTGCCTTCAGGACTGCGTTATCACCAAGCCAAGGTGTAGAGCCGTGAGCAGCGCGTCCACTGATCATTATTCGCACTGCCAGAACACCTTTCGCCGCAATTCCAATATGGAAATCTGTCGGCTCGCCTGTTATGGCAAAGTCTCCAACAAAACCTTGATCGACCATGTAATCAGACGCTTTGTTTGACGTGTCTTCGCTCTCCTCGTCGGGAACCAGAACGAGTGAAACGCGAGCGTTGCTCTGATCGCGCAGATCGTACGTGGCACACATCATCGATGCAACCGCGCCCTTCATATCGTACGCCCCCCTGCCATACAGGCGGTCCCCGTCGTTCCGCGCCTCAAACTGATCTTCGTGACCTGGAACGATGTCTAAATGGCCGTGATAGATGATCCTTTGCTCTCCAGCTCCCACCTCACAAGCCAAGATCGGCATTCCATTCAGCTCGAAATCCTGCACATCAATATCGCGCGCTTCAAGCCAGCCCTTTACAAAGCCGAAGGCACTCCTAAGGCCGTCTGCCTCGGATGTGTCGTAACCAATCAGGCGCTCGGCTATTACTCGTTCATCCACTGTTCATCCTTGGTTAGCGTTATCTCTAATAGGTAATTCTTGCTATGGGGTAGGGTTCCTATCTTGATGGTATCGACTGACACCGTTATAGAAACCAGCGGCCTTTCCAAAAACTATAAGAAGATCAGAGCCGTTGACGGCTTAACCATGCAGGTTCCCAGGGGTGTCGTGGTTGGTTTTCTTGGCCCCAACGGAGCCGGAAAGACCACCACTATGAGGATTTTAATGGGTCTGGTCAGACCTAGCGGCGGATGGGCAACAATGCTCGGAGTACCGGTTGACGAACATACGGCTGAGATCCGCAGAAGAATCGGCACGTTGATTGAGTCGCCCTTCTTCTATCCAACGCACACCGGTAGGACCAATCTACGCATACAAGCCAAATTGGCTGGCGTTTCCGACGACAGAGTTGACAGCGCATTGGAGGCCGTGGAGCTGTCCGGTCGTGCCAAGTCAAAGTACACAACGTACTCACTGGGCATGAAGCAGAGACTGGGCATCGCCAATGCGCTACTGACGGATCCGGAGCTTATGCTCTTGGACGAGCCGACAAACGGGCTCGACCCGGCGGGGATTGTTGAGATACGCGAGCTGCTGCGGAGGCTTACCGGCGAGGGCCGTACGATCTTTGTCTCCAGCCACCTCTTGGCCGAGGTACAACAGATGTGCGACTACGTGATAATCCTAAACAGGGGCAGGCAGGTGGCAAGTGGCAGTGTCAGCGAACTGGTCGCGAAAGGTAGGCAGCTGATGGCCACTGTCCCCGACACGAAAGCAGCCGTCGACGTGCTGAAACGAGCCAACTTCAGCGCCGTCATTGGAGACGGCAACAGAGTCGCCATCAAGGACGCCGACGGACGCGGTGCAGATATCAACAGGGCGCTGTCCGAGCAGGGAATCTACGCATCGGAGCTACTGGAGCAAGACCCCTCCCTGGAACAAGTGTTTCTACAGCTGACCGACGACAATATCGGGGGAGAAGATAGTGGCTAACGCAGTCAACTCGGAACTCCTAAAACTGGTGCGCAGGCGCATGA
>SDBV01008999.1_pt1 | contig 13349 bp, 14 predicted proteins | sample 2277081 | NCBI WGS metagenome assembly SDBV01 (sample SAMN10402039, study PRJNA504765) | marine sediment metagenome | isolation source: marine sediment core GS10_PC15, 223 cmbsf | place: Arctic Ocean: Southern Knipovich Ridge | collected 2010 | reverse complement strand
GGGGGGGGGGGGGGGGTGGCGGCTCCATTTTTTCCTTTCTTTCCGAAAAAATACACTTTTATAACGAATCAGCCTACAGATCTACTACACCAAAGGAGCCATTGGGTACTGCCTGGCTAGTAGGTGGGACTGTTTGGCGAGTATGTGGGACTGCTGGGCGTGTAGGGAGGGGTTCTGGGCCTGTAGGCAGGAGTATTGGGACGCCGGGGAGGACTACGAGATTGCTCTTCCTCTTCCACCGGACAAATACACTCAAGAGTCCGCGTTGGCCTGTGAACGGTCACGCCTCGCTGCCACAGCGTGAGCGGCACAGTCTGGGCGATAGGTCCCGCCAGAGATGCGGCATTCTGCATGCGATTCCACGTTACGATGCGCGGATCGCAGCATTTCAGCATCGACGCCTTCGCGCTCCGAGATTCGAAAAAGACCTCTGCTCTGCACAGGGGACAGGTGATCATATCGAAGTTGACCTTGCAGTTTCCGGAGATGTTGCAGATCATGACCTTGTGTCGACCGAAACAGGCCGCGCAGAGGTAAGACTTGTCGCACTTGCATACTTTGTACTTGTTCTCCAGAAGGTCCTGGTCGAGACAGGTTTGCATGATGTCTCGGATAGATACGAATCCAGGGATGGAAGGGTCATTCTCGGCGATCCTACGCACTGGAGCATCGTCGGCCTTTGCACAGATACAACACTCGGGGAGCCCAGCCTTCTCCTTGAACTCCTGGATCTCAACGTCCAGCAGTCGCTGCACGGAGGCCAGATGCTCTAGAGTCGCGTCGCGGCAATCGGCTACCAGAGTGTCTCGGAGCGCCTTGGCTTTCCCAGTGTCGCCCCCGCAATCGAAGAAGGCCTCGCCCAGGGTCCTGAACTTGCGCGACAGGGCGGGAGTTTTGATGCGTTTGCGCGAGGATTGGATTCCCGTCTTGAGCTGGGTTTCGACGGAAGGCGGCTTGGCTGCCGATGATTTCGAAGTGCCACTCCGTGGGCGCTTCCTGGATCGACTGGCAATGGATCGACTGGCAATGGTAGCCATGGTTTGTTGTTGTTGTTGTTTTTTCCGATCGTGTGCGCGCGCGAGGCCTCGGGGAGCCGATCGAAAAAATATCAGGCGGTGTTTTTTCCGCGCGTGAGCCGATCGAAAAAATATCAGGCGGTGTTTTTTCCGCGCATGCGCATGCGCGCGATCGAAGTCTGGACACAACCACAACCACCACCACCACCACCACGACAGAAAGAGAGAAAGAGATAAAAAAATGGACCCCGCCGAGAAAAAACGCAAGTTCGAGAGAGAAAAAAAAATGGAACCCGCCAAGAAAAAACCCAAGATCGAACCTGCCGACCTGACCAAAGTGGACCGGGCGGAACTGGAAATACTGGTAGAATACAACTGCAACGTGTGCTGTTCCTGTGGTAACTGGTGTGGCACTGGCGAGGAGGATACATACGAGTGCTGGTCCTGCTTCGACCACAAAGTCTGCGTGGACTGCGCGGTAGTAGAGAGAGATGCAGAGGGTTTCGAGTACCATCCGCTGTGCAAGTGCTGCGCAAGGCAGTGCAACAAGTGCACATGCATCCAATCGTGTACCACCATGCTAGAGTGCAAGAAATGCAACATATTAGCGTGCAAAAAGAAATGCTCGGAAGATCACACGTGTACTTGAAAATGATAGAAACTGTTTTGTTTTTTTTCTTTTGCTACTCTCCACACCAAGGCACCCAGAACCAAAAAAGGGACCAGGCCACCTGATTGAATGCCTTGAGATTGTCCCAAACCGCTGCCTGCTGATCCGCCAGATGTCCATTTCTGTATAATAGAACGCTCTGGGCAAGACCATCTTCCCCGCACGTTACATCGAATCCATCCCACTCGCCGTTCCGGAACCATGTGAGCTGACGCCGCTTTTTTTTGTCTGGGTCCCACACCTCGTGTAGACCGTGACACTTGTTTTCTTTCCATCGACTACGGGTCTCCACCCGTCCGCCCTCGTCGAATGTGTAGCACACTCCGTGCATAAGATCTGCCTTGTGATGTTTGATCGCCAACAGGGATCCATTCTCGCGGAATATCCAACATTTTCCGCACAGCTTCCCGTCGGCGCAGCGTGCGTGACATTTCAGAGCGCCGTCATCGTGGAAAACCTTGAGGTCCCCAAAAGTCCGTATCTGTAGCGCATTTGACATGCATGATCTGAGGGTGTCGTACACATCTTTCGGTAGCGCGTCGAGTTGTTTCTGTGTTGGCTGATGCTCGTGAGCAACCAGAGCGCGGGCAGACAAGACAAAAAGAGACTCTGTCCACATCGGGGGGGGGGGGTCTCGCTTTCTGTAGAAATTCTGAAGCTTCTAAATAATAATAAAGCGATGCTTTTATTTAGAAGTCTGAAATTCTCTCTCTCTCTCTCTCTCTTTCTGTGTGTGTATGTATATGTAGCGTTGTTTTCTACTAGTACAAGCGGCGCTGGTGACGACCTGGCATGCGCCTTCCAGTGATTGTGTGTGTCCGACGCAGTCGGCCCGGACGTGTATAATCGCCTAGTGGATCGAATGTCGGGGTGAACGGGGTGAAACGGTAGGGTCCGCATGGTCGTCCTCGAGGATCGGAATGTCCCGTATAACAGCACCTTTCTCCATCCCGCAACCCCTCTCCACGTATAGGATGTACCAGCACCGCTCTACGACGAGTTTGTGCTGAGTGCTTGCTTGATGCTAAGGATTCTCGAAGCGATGCTTCTGCCCAACTGTAGATCTGATCGAGATTATTTTCCAGCCACTCGATGACCTCTGGCTTCTTGTTTATAGTGGCTTCCACGCACAGCATCTTCATGTTCAAGACGCGTCCGTTGCCTTTTGCCCACTCGAGTACGGACACTTGCCCGTGCTTCGCAGCTAAACCAAAAATCATGTCTTCCAGAGGCCACCGTTTAATGGCCAGCCATTCCAGGGTTTTGACACAGCCTCGCATGGCAGAAAGCTCAGCGATGGAATGTCCCACGGAACAGATAGGTTTGCGCAAACGTATAGAATAGTCGCCCTCCTCGTCGAGACTACACAACTCGTTTTTTAGGAACCATTCTGGGATGCCGAGGTGTCCGTGAATAGCGCTATTTATGGTCAATTCATGAATCGGGTTCGGAGTCCCGGACGGAACGTCGCCTCCCAAAAATCCCTTGTCATAGGCCCACAATATCACGGACAAATGTCCATATTTTGCAGCTTTCAACAGCACTCCTGACGTCCATTCAATTCCATTGTCTATGGCCCACTGCAGTACTTTGAGTCTGCCCATTGAAGCGGCGCCCTCCAGTATGACAAGATCATGCGTGGATCTGTCACATACTTTGCTATGTCCGCGAAGCCACTGAATCATAGTCAGATCACCAGCTGCAGCAGCCAAAAAAAAATCCATCTTGTCCAGCGGATCGTGATCTATGCACCATTCTGCCACTTCTATGCGACCAGAAAGAACGGCAGCACGACTCATGTCGTTTGTTGGGCAGGTCCCAGAATTGAATGCCCATTTAACTATGTTGAGATGTCCGGCAAGAGCTGCAGCCGAACACGTGTCTCCCCACGAGGCTCCTTTCTCCCGCAGTTTCTGTAAAATTCCAAAATGGCCTCCCAGAGCCGCAGCACTGCAAATGCCATAGTCCGGAGGATGTCCAACATCCTCCAACCACTGAAGCAATTTCGCGTGACCTTGGTAGGCCGCCAACTGCGGAAAAGACGCGGGGATCCCCAGGGTCGTTGGAGTCGTTAGATCTGATGCCTTTTTTAGAATCTCCGGATATCGACGAGACATCGAGGGCTGAGGTGTTTGCTCGCTTTGGCATTGGCTTTCTTCCGCAATAGTTAGAAAGAAAGAGTGTGAACCGCCCCTCTTTTGTATCATATCCACGAACGGAGCAAACTGTGGTTCTGTAGGGAATGGCATACATTTGGCCCAGCGACGACAGACATTGCGTCCGACGAAACGGTGGAGAATGTCAAGGAACATGAAAATATGGACAAGCGTCTCGTCCGGAAACAGGCGTATGTGAGGGTCGGTGTGGTCCATCGCGGCGCAGGAATGGTGTGGGGTTGTTTTTTTTGGTTCCCAAAAACTATTCACTTACAAAAAAAAACAAAAGTGTGCCACGTGGCAACCCTTTTAGTATTATTATTCTTTCTTGATGGGTCTCGCTGCGTCCGGGATGGATGAGGCTGCCTCCTTGGCCATGGCTTTGGAAGCTTGTTGGTTCCTGCGCGTAAAGCGTTTCTGAGGATCAGCGTCCCTGCGAATTGCCCTCATCTGGTAGAACGAGGCCGGGATGACATCGCCGGGGTCCGGCATGTAAGGGGGTATGGGCTTGAGAGCGTCACGACCCATCATCATGATCGAGTTGAAAAACTCCTGCATCTGAGTCTGGGCCAGCGAGCACTCTTTCCTCAGGCCTTCCAACTTTTCTCCGTAGTCGTCCTGCACCCGAAGGAGATGCACGGCCGATGCGAACAGAGCTTCGATGGGAGGCATGACGCCCGCGCTGACATCTGGAGGGAAAGTAGCTATCGCCTTCTTGGTCTGTAGAAAAGCAGCCAGAGTTCCCTTGACCCTGTGTTTGAGTCGGTTCTGTTCCAACCATTCGTTGTTTACTTTGTCTTTCAAAAGTTCGAGACGTTTGGCGGTGCGTTTTCCGGTCCGTTTTCTCGCCCTTAGGATGGAGCGTACGGAACTCCGTATTTTACGGTTTCTGAAAGCTTCGGAACGCTTTCGCTTCCGTGTGGGTTTGATGTTCTCTTTCTTCTTGTCCTCCTCCTCCTTCTCATCCTCCCCTTCCTTTTCGTCACCACCACCATCATCATCATCAGACGATGAAGATCCGAAAAGATCTCGCATGACATTCTCGTCTTCTCGGGTTTTATCCAGCTTTGGATACAACAACAACGTCGTTTCTGATTTCATGGCGAGATCTCCGTCGCCAACCTCTGCAAGGAGAATCGCAGGGTCCATTTCGTGTGTGCCCATGAGAACACGCGGAGGATATGTGTGTGCACAAAAACAAAAAACGTCTATTAATACAAACGTTTCCTTCCTGTCTGTGATCTCCATCGGAGTTGTTGTTGTCTGTTGTAGGGCTGTGGGTCTCCTACAACTCGGTCCCCTGTCCTGTATTTCGATTGAACCAACAAGACGCTCCTTCTCGAAGAAATTCCCACAACAAACCAGACGAACACAGTTAATATCACGAGAAATAGGACGATGCATCCTACGATGAGAGCCGCTTGACAGCCTTCATCACACGAACTGTTCCCATCGTCGGATGATGATGACGACGACGAAGAAGAACTGCAAGTAGAACCGTCGCCTCCACACAGTCCACAGGCATCTTTGGTCCCGCCTCGTCCATCGCATCCTCCCGTCTTGCATTTGACACCACAGAATATGTCTGGAGGACACGTAGGAAGAGAAGAGTGTTGTCTTTCGTAGTAGTAGTGGTGGTGGAGGTCGGAGGTGCCGAATGCTGCACCGAGAAATGCCAATACGAGAAGAACCCTAACATCCATGTTTTTCCCCCCGTCGGATTCTTTTTAGATTTTTAAAAGAAAGACCGTGTCGAGAATATACACTCTTCCCATCTCCTTTTCGGATGCCCTTATTAAGGTTTGTTCCTACCGCCGCCACGACGACGGCGAGGGATTTCCTTTCGCTGATTTTCCTTGATAGCGAGCCATTTGTAGATATTGGCGGATTGCCTCAGAAGTTTGCCTTTGGGAGTCCACATCTTGACTCCAGAATCGTCCACGTGTATCACCACCCCGCTGGCTGACCGGATGTTGTATCGCTTGCGAACCGTGTTCTCCATGAGCATCGCCTGAAGCAGCGCTTGATTGACGGGCGCATTCGACAGAAACGTCCCCAATGGACCTTCCATGGGTTTGGTTCCCTGTTGGAAGCAACCGTTGAATCCCGTTTTTACTTCGACCAGAACCACATCGCCATTGGTGTCTGTACAAACCATGTCGATGGCCGTGGCATAACCGACGTATTCGTCGTAGATATTAAATTCTCCGTAGTACGGTGTGAGACCCCACCGTTCTAGTGCCACGATAATTTTGATCGTGTATCGATGTGGGGCTGCGTGCTGTCTTTTGAATTCCGACCTATCGACATGGAACATCCTGGCGTAGGTACAGAGCTCCTCGTGGACCTTGGAACCTCTGGCCTGGCCCTTGAGTTCTCTTTGTTTTCCTTTGGGAGTCATGTATAGGTGCCTCTGCGACCATGGCTTCCCGACTGCACTCCTCCTCCTGAGATGCGCGGGTCTGGCGGGTCTAGCCAGTTGCATGACCTCTCTGTGATCGTAATCCGGCCACAGATGGGTAGAAAGAAGTCTATGGATGCCTCGGATCCTACTGCATTTGCCCCGATTGTTGACGAGAAAACAATCGTCGTCTGGAGAGTAGCTTACACTGGAGTGACGAGGGTGTCGAATGAAGTTTAGGATTTCCTCCGTTCTGACTATCGGATCCATCTTTTTCTTGTCTCTGTCTCTCTCTCTCTCTGTCGTGAGACAGGACAACAGACAATAATAAAACATTGCGACAAACATTTGTTCTTTGTGTGGGGAGCCATTTCATTCGTCTGTAAAAGATGCCACATCGGGTCTTGTTTCCGTATGGAACGTCTTGGCCGCCTCGATTGCAGAATCGATTGAAAGATGCTGTCCGCGACCTGCGGAAGGTGCCTGTGGGTGTTGTTGTTGTTGTTGACGCACGCCATTTCTTGGATAGTTTTGGTTCCTCCCCCTTCGACTCAGAGGAGGAGGAAGGCGTTGTCGATAATTTCGAGGTTGTCTCGATGCAAAGCTGTGAGGCGGGGGGGCAGAGGGCCCTTGATGGTATTTTGGATGCGTGCGTTCTTGCCATTGTTGTTGTTGTTGTTGTTGTGGTTGTGGCGATCGGTAATGTTGCGGATGGTAGTGTTGTCGTCGTCGTTGTTGTTGTGGTGGTGGTGGTTGTGAAGGTGGAAAAACTTGCCGTGGCCTTTCTCCCGGTGGTTGTTGTTGTTGTTGTTGTTGTCCACTTTCGACATCCAAACCAACAACAGAAACTGAATCGTCCTGTTTTTTCGAGAGTGACAGGTTCGCTCTTGGAGACGACGACGAAGAAAGGTAGATGCTCCACCCTATGATTCCGATCTGTAAAACCGAGAATAATGCGGCAAAGGCGTAGCTCCAGGTCATAAGCACCCACAAAGATTGGATGATACGGCGTTCCACCGATCCGTAATACGGATTTCCGGTGTCTTCGGTACGCACCGATTCCAGTTCCGACAGAGCGTATATCAGGTAGAAGGCAGTGACCTTGAGGAGTACGAGACCCGTTTCCATGTCTGGAGCCACGTTGATGTCGGAGGAAGGCACGAAAAGAATGACCAGCAAGTAGATCTGTGCCATGAATTTGCTGACATAGATCTTCTGATAGACCATCTTGACGTAACTGAACACCACGAATATGATTGCAATGATCCCAGCAAAAACAATCGCCAGTTCTGGGAAAACATCCCCTTTCCTGCCTCGGAACAGAAGTCCATAGGCAAGCCATGCCACGATGACTTTGGTAGCGGGGATGGCGTCTGGCACAGGCTTCGTGGGTTTGTTCCAAAACAGCATTTCGTACCACACGATGGCAGTCATGCCTCCCAAGACCACGAATGCTGGAATGCACGGATGGAGGTTTCCGTGGAGATAGACGAAAATGGAACCCACAATCACGAGATAGACCACGATGGCAGGTCCCCACACCACGGACAGAGGAGGAGGACGAGGAGGAGCCAGAGGCATGTCCCGATCGAGATTTGACGGCGACGGTGAGGATTCTGTTCTGTATGGCGAACCTGAAGCCGAACTGGCGTTCATCCGTTTCCATCGTTCCTTCGTCGTCTCTGCAGGGGAGTGTTGATGGGGATGATCCATCTGCGATCTCTTTTCCCACCCCCCTATGGGAACACCTAAATATGTGAAGGGAGGTCTAAACACCGTTTCCTTCGACCCAAGCGCGTATCCGGTCGTCCATCCATTGCAACCAGTCTTCCGTATTTTCGACGAGGCGAGCCAGCGAAGGACAACGGCTTGTTCCGATGCGCAGTTCTCTGGCTCGATAATTCAGGTCGTTAGCTTGCTTCTCAATTGTGTGTAGGGTTTCTCCGCGTTTCAAAAGGGTGCATACGCTTCTGCACATGACTACGTGTGTCTCTTCTAGATCATCCTGAATGGCCTTGATAGTTTCGCTTCTGGTTGCCATAGCCATATCCACAGCCGTGGCTGTGGCCCTCTTTTTCTTTCCGGACTTTGGTGTTCAAAAAAAATCCATTTTCATATGTTGTATTTTCTTATAAAACGGGAATCACCCGGACCATATCCATTCCTGCATAGAATTTCCGTTCCTCCTGTATCCGGACTCCGGCTATGGCCGAAGACAGTAACACAGCAGCTACATACACCGTGGCCGCGAATACATCGATGGTCTTGGGTTGCATCGTCGACAGTCTCCGTCTCAGATACGGTTGCGTGATCTCTGTGTAGGTGACGACGATCGTAGCCACACTAATCACCAGGAGCGTGGCAGTGAACAGAAGCCATACCCCGATTCTATCGTATCCAAACAGACAGTACACCGCCATCCATATGTGATAAATCAGGTTCAGAGTCAGGAAGATGGCGAAAATGAAGGAGACCGTGAGTGCGAAGCTATCGATCCTGGCTTCTACGCTGAGGAGCAGAATGGCGAGGAGCAGCACGTTCTCGTGCGTGACTTGTCGGATCAGAGACGCCCGAGATCTAATCACGATGTGTGCTTGTGTTATCGGAGGAGGTCGAACGATCCGGCGATACAGGGATGATCGAATTTCTGGCCAGGTCATTCCAGTATTCGTAAAGGGGGACGCAGGTGGTCCTCGTTGCCGTGGTGCGGATGGCTCGCTCCTCCTCCTCCTCCTCCTCCTCCTCATCTCCCGTTGAAGCAAGCGATTTTGAGGGGTTTCTGGAATGGGGGGCATAGTGTGTGGTTTTCTGGCGTACAGATCCCCAACGATCGCTGTGCCGTTCCAGGCATACAAAACCAGGGATAGGGCTTCCCAGGTCAGTAGAAAAAATCCAGCAAAGAAGACGTAAATGTCAAAGGATGGGCTGATTCGGACGGCATCCCTGATCTCGGGAATGTAATAAATCATGACGGCAAGCCCCGTTCCGACGATTTCCAGTACGGCTCTGTCGGGATAGAGTTTGGATCTGGGCGGAATCATTCCGTCCTGAGTGAGTTTCCAATGGACCAGAATGGCAAATAGCACGTCGCCGAGGATCAGAGCCACAATTGAATAGTGCTTTCTGGTTTCCCATGGGACGACTTTGATGATTCCGTCCACAAAATCTCGGTAGACCATCATGCTTCGCAAGGAACAACGTCCCATGTATATCGTATCGTTTCGCGGGGAAACGCCCAGAAGCAGGTGGCGCACTCCGTGCCTTCCTTTCACGACCAATGTGTTCGAAGACAGACGAATCGTGCTGGCCTGCCGTGCTTCAGATCCGAATTCCATTTCGAGTGTGCTCCAGGTCTCTGGAGGGTTGCGTCCCACACTTTTGATGCCCACGTACTTGTCGTAGACGTCGACAGGTACCAGGGTGTGTGCGCTGGAAAAGGTGAAATCCACCATGTATCGTTTTCCATACACTTTGGCGTAGGTAGCACACATGCTTTGATGCGGCTCGATGCACCTGGAGACACCCACCGGAGAATCTCGGATAGGATGGGCGATCGTATCTAGAAGCATGGACCCGGCTGTCATGGTCACCGATCTCCATATGATCCACAGGGAACTGGAAGACCCCACGCCTAGGGTCCCGTCGCAGGTGGGACAGCCACATTTTGCGGCAGCCTCCGAGTCCCACAAGATGTTGAGACGGAGTCTTTTGCCTCCGATGTGAACCACATCCGTGCCACGATCGTCTCGGGAAGGTTGATACGTTATGCTGAGAAAAAGACGGGAAATTCGAATGAACCGATCGGTAAAATCCAGCGCAAGACGCAGAGATTTCCCCGGCGTGCCTACCACGACGCTTGCAACGAGTTTTTCCTCGGGTAAGTATTTGCCTTCCATGCGAGAAGCGATGATCGGATGATGGAAAACCGACGTAGCCGTAACGACCAGACAAAGAAAGAAAAGAAGGAGGAGGAGGAGGATCCTGCCCATCCCGCCTGTCTATGTATTATTATTATTATAAAGGATGTGGGGTGGGGTGTATGTATTTACGACGTCTTTTCTTTTCCTCCCTCTACTGTAAAGCGAATTCTTCTTCTTCTCCTTCTTCTTCTTCAGGTCCCAGAAACTGGCCCTCGCGTTCCTTCAGCTCTTCGTCGAATGATAGATCATCTTCGTAGGGCCGCGATTCGAATCTTCTGGTAAAGACCACCCACACGACTGTGACGATCGCAAGCGTAGCGCCAATGGTGATAGCCACAATTAACAGAGTCGCGACCACTAACAGAGTTGCGACGAAGAGGTTGGATATGATGTCAGGATCGACCGACATTATCGCATGGCCAATACTCCAAGTGTTATCCTGCACGGTTTCCATGTTTCGGTGTGTATAAGGAAAAACAACCCTCCTTCGCCATTATTATTATTATTATTACTATAATAACACACGTGTACTAAAAGACCAACAATGTGTCGTCACCGGTCTCGAGGAGCGCTTCGGGACACACCAAAGGCTTGTTCCTCTTGCACAGAATGCAAATTTCTTCTAGGCTCTCCTTTCTCAGCCGCTTGAGTTCTCTCTCCAGAGCGGGAATCTTCTTTTCCATACTTTGCACGTACTCCTTCTTGCGCTTGCGCGACCGAGCGGCTGACTCCCGGTTCTTGATGGTTCTCCGAATTGCTTTGAGTCGCTTCTCGTCGGCTGGAGGAAGAGGATCGCTTTGCATTCCCGACAGCAGTCCGTAGTATTGGTCGAATTGAGCCAAGCTCCATGACTTCAGCTGGGCATTCGACCACTCCGCGTACAAAAGCAAAGAATCGGCGCGTCTGTGAGGACTAGGATCGGCATCATCGTCCTCGTCAGAAACAGTGGTGCCCACACTTTGAACATCGGGGAGCTCCGGGATGTTGTTGTTGTTTTTGCGAGGCGGAGGAAGGACGGGGTTTTCGATCATACTGATCATAAGATCGTCGAGTGTCGATTCCGAAAATATGTTGTCGCACATGTCGTCGCGATCTCGGTTTCGTTCCCCAGGTAGAAACTGAAAAAGTCCTTCACAACAAAAAAACACTTTTAAAAAACCCCGCCTGATGAAACGCACAGCGAAAAGCATACGGCGAGACAAGCAAAAAAAAATATCCACACCACCATGTCGCAGCCTCGAGAAAGGACGCTAACGCAGCGCTTGGATGACCTGGAGGCTCTGTGCGTGAGTAATTCCGAATATGGAATTGTGACGCGAGCCAAGACTTCGAGGAGCATTGGCGTACTGACTCGGAGTCAGGAGAACCTGGTGGAAATCCAAAGGGATATGATCGACACGGTCATGAAGAGTCTCAAGGACTCTTTGAAACCATGGATGGACGATCTGGCACAACTCAGGGTCGATGTAGATAAGCTTATGGAGAATAAGAAGAAGAAGGAGAGCCAGCCCCGACACAAGAAGAGGCAAATCTGTTATGGATAGTGTGGTGGTGGTGTTGTTGCTCTATTAATGCAGGAACAAAAACACTGCCTGATGAAAAAGAAAAAAACACTCCTCCTCCTCCTCCTCCTCATACTATAAAACCATTGGATCGTTTCGTCCTATCGCACGCCTCCAGGATGAGCCGTGCATCGGTCCGCAAGCGGTAGCATAGACATGCATAGTGCAGCAAAAACCTCTGGAAATGTTCCATCAGATATTCTCTGAGGTTTTCTCCGGTCTCCAGGGAAACCATGTATTCGAACAATGGTTCAGGAGATTTTTTTTCGCTGCCACCACCATGTTCTTTGAAAGCTTTGCGGGTCTTTTTCATCTGATCCGTGGCATCCATGAGTATCTGTAGCGGCGAATCGAGGGCCGTCCAACCTTCCGAGAGAGTAGTCAAACACTCGCCCATGGCTTCGTCATGGAACGGAGAATTGTCCTTCCTTGGGCCGATGCACATGAAGAACATTGCGCGCAGAGCAAAGGCATGTTCTCTGGCGTGTTCCAGCTCCACGTACAGATCTGGCGTGTAGCGCTTGACGGTTTCCAGGGCTTCCTCATCTTTGTCGTTGCGAGCTTTTTCCAATAGGTTTGTGACACGTTCGAGGCGCTTGGGCAAAAAGTCGCCGCAGCTCCACGTCAGGAATTCCTTGATGATCGCGTGTTTTTCTTTGGGCGTCGAGGCCTGGAGCAGCTTCAGAGGCAGTTTAATGTTTTTGTTTTCATCATCGGTGCTGCACGACGGAGGCCTGGGACGCTTCATTTTTCCTGTGCTGGTGGTACATACAGATGCAGATCTGTTTTGTATAGAGATCTTTTTATTGTTTTTTTTATTCTCCCGTCAAAAAAACTTTGGACGCGTCTTTTTTTTTCAAATTGCTTTCTCTGGATTCTCGAGCAGATGATCAAAGTTCGTACGCTGAACCTTATCGAGAGTCGCTTTGATCGAGATTATGAGCGAAGGTGTGATCCTGTATCTTGTTAGCCTATCCTTGTAGATAAAGGTGACTTCGGATTCACCACTCTTGTACTTAAGAATGGGTTCTCCCCGAGACACGTTTTTTGATTTTGAAAACGTGTACGTATGAGGATCTCGTCCCATGATGTGGGCCAAAGTGTTCAACAGGCGCACGTGTTTGAAAGCTTCTTGATTTCTCTGATACTTCTGGGGCTGACTGTTCGTTTCGCGGTAGGCGTATTTTGTCGCCGATTTCCACATTGTGACCAAGAGTCCGGTGTCGCCTTGTTCGACCGTCAGGAAAGGATAATATGATGCTTCATTTAGAATGAGTTGCAGATCCATACGGAGTTGTTTGACCTGATTTTCCACCCTTTCGAGTTGCGTCGCTACGCGTTTGATTACGGCATTGGGGCTTTCCTCTGGCGGGATGGGTACCCCGGACGGATGTTTTCGTTTCATTGTTGTTGTTGTGTGCGCAGGATTGACTTTTTTTTTGTTTTGTGCGTTTGCTTCTCTTTCTTGTGAAACAAAAAAACACCGCCTGACATATGAGCGCACGATCGAGTGCTCGTTTGTTGTGTAGAAAAGTCTTTTTATTGTTATTATTATTATTATGCATCGTGGCCATGCTGTCGCCGTTGCTCGGGAAACGCCAGCCGAACTGGCGGTGGTGGTGGT
>SDBV01008998.1_pt1 | contig 13351 bp, 10 predicted proteins | sample 2277081 | NCBI WGS metagenome assembly SDBV01 (sample SAMN10402039, study PRJNA504765) | marine sediment metagenome | isolation source: marine sediment core GS10_PC15, 223 cmbsf | place: Arctic Ocean: Southern Knipovich Ridge | collected 2010 | reverse complement strand
GGGGCTGGTTGCTCTGGGGTTTTCTGCTGTTACTGTCGTGCCCGTGTTTTTTGGGCAGGGTGGGCATGTTCGGCGGGATTTACCTGCGGTCATTGAGGTTTGTCGTGCTGCGCATCCTGGGGTCCAGATTTCTTGCTCCACTGCCGTGGGGGAGGATGATTCTGTGCTTGAGGCTGTGGCGCTTTATTGCCTTCGGCAGGTTTAGCGGGTTTTTTGCTCTTCCGGGTCGGGGGTTTTTTGCCTGCGGTGCCTTGCTTTTTGGTTGGTGTTCCTGCGGCGTTGGCCTTTCCTTGCTTTGTTATCGGTCTATTGGCGTTGCCCCTGTGCGGGGCGGCACTTACTTTCTTTGCCGCCGCAAAGAAAGTAAGCAAAGAAAGCGGGCTGCAACCGCTAGCCCGTAGTGAGCCATCCCGGTCTGCTACCGGGAACGGCCCAAGACAAGACCCGCTCTCGCACACTCCCCCTTCGTGACACAGCGCTCATCCACCCCACTCCGCACTTCGTGCGTCGCGGAGGGGTTTGCATGCGAAACCCGGAGCGCACCATCTACGCAGTAAACCCGCCACTCCTGCGCGGGTGCGGGTGCGGGTGCGGGTGCGGGTGCGTTAAGGATAACGGTGGTGCTGTGCTACTGGGAGTTGGCAAGCCAAAACAGTTAGAATAACTACAGAATTTGCAGAGGGGAGTGCACCCGACGGCGGGGCGCGCAGCGCGACGCTGGAGCGGATGAGCGCTGTGTCACTAACGGGGGTGGTGCGAGAGCGGGTCTCGTCTTGGGCCGTTCCCGGTGGCAGACCGGGATGACTCACTACAAGTTAGCGGTTGCAGCCCGCTTTCTTTGCTTACTTTCTTTGCGGCGGCAAAGAAAGTAAGTGCCGCCCCGCACAGGGGCAACGCCAATAGACCGATAAGAATGCAAGGAAAGGCCAACACCCCAGGAACAACAACCAAACACAAACCGCCGCAGGCAAAAAAACCACTACGCCGCGCTCAGCAACACCTCACCCTCACCCTTCTGCAAACCCCGCGCAGCAAACGCCTCCCCAATCATAAGAAGACTAGGCTGCGAAGCATCAAGCCACTGCAAAGCCTCACCAGCAGCGAGCCCAGAAAGCGTGAGTGTGAGCATCCGCTCACGATCCGTGCTACAGGCTTCGACAATGGCCACAGGCGTCAACCCATCACGCCCAGCAGCAATCAGTTCCTGCGCAATCTCCGGCCCACTATCCCGCCCCATGTAAAACACGAGCGAATCAGCATTCACCTGCTCACGAATCGCCTCAGTATCAACCGCCCGGCTATGCGTCGCCAGCGCAACACTGCGCGACACCCCTCGCAGCGTCAAAGACCGCTTCAACGCAGCCGCACTAGCCAGCGCCGCGGTAATCCCCGGCACAACCTCATACTCGATCCCAGCAGCCTCGAGCGCCCGCATCTCTTCATCGGCACGCCCAAACAACATCGGGTCCCCGCCCTTCAGGCGGACCACCACGCCATGCTCCTGCGCCGCATCCACAATCTGCTTGTTGATGAACTGCTGCGCCGTCGAAAGCTGACCACAACGCTTGCCCACCGCAATCTTGTGCGCCTGCGGCGCATACTCCAGCATCGCCGGCTCGACCAGCGCGTCGTGCAGCACCACATCCGCCGTGGCCAAAAGCCGCGCGCCCCGAACCGTGATGAGATCCGCGGCCCCTGGCCCGGCACCGATCAGATACACCTTACCCATTTGCCTCAACCCCATTCGTCCGGTTCGTGCAATACCCCAAGCGCGCGTCCATTCCTCAGCCGGGTTCTCAGTCAATCCATACCTTCAGATCCTGAGTCTAACCCTTCTAACCCCTAAGCCGAAAATGCCCGGATCATCCCCGCCGCCACCGTGTGGTGCGTCGCCTCGTCAATCAGCACGAACGCCCCCGTGCCCTGGTGCGAGTCGTACACATCGCACACCAGCGGCTTTTGCAGCGTCAAGGCCACCCGGCCAATGTCGTTCATCGTCAGGTCGTGACGGTCCGTCGCGTGCGACAGCGTATGCACGTCCAGCACCTGCTTGATCGCGCCAATCCGCGCGAACACGGTGTTCGTGGTCTGCTTCAACAGATACTTGCGTTGCGTCGACAACGGCGTGTCGTCGAACCAGCACAGGTCCGCTTCCAGTTTCTTCGCCGGTTCCGGCGCCGCCGCGCGCAGCACGAAGGTATCGCCACGCGATACGTCTACGTCTTCGGCGAGGCGAATCGTCACCGTCTGACCCGCAAAAGCACGCGCCACCTGCGCCGTGCCGCCCGGCACTGGGGCGATAATTTCCGCCACCGTCGCTTCGCGGTTCGCCGGCAGCACGACGATCGTGTCGCCCACTTTCACTTCGCCCGCCTCGATGCGGCCCATGTAGCCGCGGAAATCGTCCGCCTGGCTGCCGTCCTGGCGCGCTACCCACTGCACCGGGAAACGCAGCGCCTGGCCCGTCGGAATGTCCACCGGCAGCGCCTCGAGCAGGTCCAGCAGCGGTTCGCCGCCGTACCACGGCATGCGTTCGCTCAGCGTCACGATGTTGTCGCCCTTCAGTGCCGATACCGGCACGAAGCGCACATCGGTCAAGCCCAGGTGACGCGCGAGTTCGACGTAAGCATCGCGGATCTCATTGAAGCGCGTTTCGCTGTAGTCGACCAGGTCCATCTTGTTGATCGCCACAATCACGTGCTGCAGCCCGAGCAGTTTGACGATCGCGCTATGGCGCTTGGTCTGCGGCAGCAGTTGCGCCACGCCGTCTTCGAACGTCACGCGCGTCGCGTCGACCAGAATGATTGCTGCATGCGCCGTCGATGCGCCGGTCACCATGTTGCGCGTGTACTGCTCGTGTCCCGGCGTATCCGCGATGATGAACTTGCGCTTCGCGGTCGCGAAGTAACGATAGGCCACGTCGATCGTGATGCCCTGCTCGCGTTCGGCTTCAAGGCCGTCAGTCAGCAGCGAGAGGTCGATTTCGTCGCCCACGGTGCGCTTGTTCTTCGCACGCGAGAGCGCCGACAACTGGTCCGACAGCACCGCCTTGCTGTCATACAGGAGCCGCCCGATCAGCGTGCTCTTGCCGTCATCCACGCTACCTGCAGTAATGAAACGCAGCACGCCGAGGTCTTCCGGTTGATGAATACTCATGATGTTCCTACCCTCGTGTGCTTAGAAATAACCTTGCTTCTTGCGCTGTTCCATCGCGGCTTCAGAGACCTGGTCGTCCATCCGCGTCGCGCCGCGTTCCGTGATTTCGGTCACGGCCGTTTCGGCGATGATCTTCTCCAGATCGTCGGCGTCGCTTTCCACCGGGCAGGTGCAGCTAATGTCGCCCACCGTGCGGAAGCGCACTTGCGCAATCTCGCTCGCCTCGCCTTCGCGAATCGGTGTGAGCGGCGTGACCGGCACCAGCAGGCCGTTGCGGCGCACGATCTCGCGTTGATGCGCGTAGTAGATCGACGGCAGTTCGAGTTGCTCGCGGGCGATGTACTGCCACACGTCCAGTTCGGTCCAGTTCGAAATCGGGAACACGCGCAGGTGTTCGCCGTTGTGCAGCCGCGCGTTGTACAGGCTCCACAGTTCCGGGCGCTGCGCCTTCGGATCCCATTGGCCGAACTCGTCGCGGAACGAGAAGATGCGTTCTTTCGCACGGGCCTTTTCTTCGTCGCGGCGCGCGCCGCCGATCAGCGCGGTGAACTCGTGCTCCGCGATCGTTTCGAGCAGCGTGACGGCTTGCGCGGCGTTGCGCGAATCGGTCTCGCGACGCAGGCGCACGGTGCCGCGCTTGATCGAATCTTCGACATGACCCACCACCAGCTCGGCGCCGATCTGCTCGGCACGGCGGTCGCGGAAATCGATCACTTCCTGATAGTTATGGCCGGTGTCGATATGAACCAGCGGGAACGGCAGCACGGTCTTGCGGTTCGCGCCGAGGCCGAAAGCCTTCAAGGCGAGATGCAGCACGACGACCGAGTCCTTGCCGCCCGAGAACAGCAACGCGGGCTTGCTGCATTCGGCGACCAGCTCGCGCAGAATGTGAATCGATTCAGCTTCGAGCCAGTCGAGGTGATCCATCCGGTTCGCCGTAGTGGTGAGCGATGCGTTGACAGTGGAATCGAGCGTGGTGCTCATGTTCGGGTCCTTCGTGAGTTCGTGCCGCCAGCAACTGCCCGCGTCACGCAAGTATTCTATCGAGAATCAAAATCGGCTTCGGTGTTCAGGCGGAGGCGCTTTCGCTGACAACTGCGACCGGAATCGTGGTGATATGCAAGCCACATTCCTTGGTATCGCGCGACTCCCACCACCAGCGCCCTGCCCGGCTATCCTCGCCGGGACGGATTGCCCGCGTACACGGCTCGCAGCCGATGCTCGGATACCCGCGCGCATGCAGCGGATTGACCGGCACGTCGAAGGCCTTCAGGTAGGCCCACACATCGGCTTCGGTCCAGTCCGCGAGCGGATTGAACTTGGCGATGCCGCGCGCCGCGTCATGCTCTTCCTCGTGCAGTTCGGCACGCGTCACCGATTGCTCGCGGCGCTGCCCGGTCACCCAGGCGCTGACGTCGGAGAGCGCGCGGTTCAGCGGCTCGACCTTGCGGATCTCGCAGCAGCGCTTGCGCAAGTCGATGCTTTCGTAAAACGCGTTCAGGCCGTGCGAAGCGACGTATTCGTCTACCGCCGCTGCCTGCGGATGAAACTGCTCGATCGCGTAGCCGTAGCGCTCATGCACGCGGTCGAGCATGCCGAGTGTCTCCGCATGCAGGCGGCCGGTGTTCAGCGAGAAAATGCCGATCTTCACCTTGCGCGACAGAATCGCGTGCGTAAGCAGCATGTCTTCGGCTGCGAGGCTGCTGGCGAGCTTCACCTTGTCATGACGGGCGGCAATCGAATCGAGCAGCGCATCCAGGCGCTCGACTTTCGCAGCCAGTTCGGGCTGCAGAGGAGCAACGGCAGTCATACCGCCGCCTTCTGGGAAGCCGCGGCGGCTTCACGGCGGCGGAACAGCGGCGACGGGTTATCCACCGCGCCCTGGTACTGCACGCTGAATTCGTCGAACGCCTTCAGCGCGTCGTGGATGTCCTTGTCGGCGCGCACGGCGTATGCGTCGAAGCCGCAACGAAACATGAACGTCAGTTGATCGCGCAGCACGTCGCCAATGGCGCGAATCTCGCCCTTGTAGCCATAGCGCTCGCGCAGCAGGCGCGCAATGCTGAAGCCGCGGCCGTCGCGGAACACCGGGAAGTCCACCGCAATCAGCGCGACACGCTCGAAGTCGGCGACGATCTCCGCAGGTTCGCTATCGGGCGCGAGCCACACTGCGATTTCAGCGGCGCTGCGCGACGCCGTCAACGCATCGCGCTGAGCCTGCCACAGCGCCAACGGCACGATGATCTTGCCGGCCGGCAACGCATCCACTGCGGGCAGCGCGCCGTCTTCCGCGGCACGCACCACCGTCCAGTCATCGTTGACGATCGCGCGGTTCTTGATGATAGAAGCCATCTGTTCAGTATCCTTTGTCTCGGTTACGCGTGAGCCGGTTGACGCGATGCGTACACGCGTTCCTTGAACGGGGTGATGCCGATGCGGTTGTACGTTTCGATAAAGCGTTCGCCTTCGAGGCGATTCTCCACGAACGTATCGATCACCTTCGACACCACGTCCGGCATTTCTTCCGCCGCGAACGACGGGCCGATCACTCGGCCGATCTGCGCGCCGTTCGCACCCGTGCCCTGCTCGCCGCCGAGCGTCACCTGATACCACTCCGAGCCGTCCTTATCGACGCCCAGCACACCGATGTTGCCGACGTGATGGTGGCCGCAGGCATTGATACAGCCCGAAATGTTCAGCGACACGTCACCGAGGTCATACACGTAATCCAGATCGTTGAAGCGCTCCTGGATCGCCAGCGCGATCGGAATCGACTTCGCATTGGCCAGCGAGCAGAAATCGCCGCCCGGGCAGGCGATGATGTCGGTCAGCAGGCCGATATTCGGCGTTGCAAAACCTTGCGCCTTCGCCTCGCCCCACAGCTCGAACAGATCGCGCTTCTTCACGTTGGCCAGAATCAGGTTCTGTTCGTGCGACACGCGAATCTCGCCGAGCGAGTACTTGTCGGCCCAGTCGGCCACGGCTTCCATCTGGGCGTCCGTGGCGTCGCCCGGGGCAATCGTCGTGGGCTTCAACGACAACGTGACCGAAGCATAACCCGCCACCTTGTGGGGACGCACATTGCGCTCGACCCAGCGGGCGAAGCCCCGGTCTTCCAGCAGATGCTTTTCGAACGAAGCGTCCGTATCCGGCAGCTTTTCGTACTGCGGCGGCTGGAAGTATTGCGAAACACGGTCGAGCTCGGCTTGCGTGAGCGTCGACGGACCGTCCTTCAGGTGCTGCCACTCTTCTTCCACCTGCGCCGAGAACTTCTCCGGGCTCAAGGCCTTCACCAGAATCTTGATGCGCGCCTTGTAGATGTTGTCGCGGCGGCCGTAGCGGTTGTACACGCGCAGCACGGCTTCGCAATAGGTCAGCAGGTGCTGCCACGGCAGATCGCGGCGGATGATCGCGCCGACGATCGGCGTGCGGCCCATGCCGCCACCGGCCAGGATGTCGACCACCAGTTCGCCCTGCTCGTTCTTCTTCACGTACACGCCCAGGTCGTGGATCTGCACGGCGGCGCGGTCTTCCGTGGAGCCTGAGACGGCGATCTTGAACTTGCGCGGCAACCAGGCGAATTCGGGGTGGAACGTCGACCACTGGCGCAGGATTTCGGCCCACGGACGCGGATCGACGACCTCGTCGGGCGCCACGCCCGCGAACTGGTCGGCGGTGATATTGCGGATGCAGTTGCCCGAGGTCTGAATGCCGTGCATCTGCACCGCTGCGAGCTTGCGCAGGATTTCCGGCGTTTCTTCGAGCTTGATCCAGTTGTACTGGATGTTCGAGCGGGTCGAAAAGTGGCCATAACCGCGGTCGTGCTCACGCGCGATCTGCGCCAGCACGCGCATCTGGTCGCTGCGCAGGTTGCCGTACGGAATCGCAATGCGGTGCATGTAAGCATGGCGCTGCATGTACAGGCCGTTCTGCAGGCGCAGCGGACGAAACTCCTCTTCGCTCAATTCGCCAGACAGCCGGCGCCGAACCTGGTCGCTGTATTGCGCCACGCGTTCGTCAACGATGGTCTGGTCGTACTGATCGTATTGGTACATTCGGGGACCCCAGGTTTGCGTTACACGCCGCGCTCCGGTTGCGCCGCGCAAGGATTCCGGCCTTTGTCAGCACGGTTGAGCAGAACCTTTCAGACCCTCCGCTCATTTCCTAATGACAAAAACAGATATCCATATTGAAAAAGATGGGGAAATCGTAATAAACTCCCCTTATATTTCAAACGACTAAAAAATTCTTTTGATATGCACAGAGGTTATATATGAACCTGCACCAGTTCCGCTTCGTGCGCGAAGCCGTGCGGCAGAACTTCAACCTCACCGAAGCGGCCAAGGCGCTGTATACAAGCCAGCCAGGCGTCTCGAAGGCCATCATCGAGCTCGAGGATGAGCTGGGCGTCGAAATCTTCACCCGGCACGGCAAACGCGTGCGCTCGCTGACCGAGCCGGGGCGGATTATCCTCGCTTCGGTCGAGAAGATCCTGCAGGAGGTCGAGAGCCTGAAGCGCGTCGGCAAGGACTATGCGGCACAGGATCAGGGCAACCTGGTGATCGCGGCCACGCACACCCAGGCGCGCTACTCACTTCCGGCCGCCATCGCCGAATTCAAGAAGCGTTTTCCGAAGGTTCACCTTTCGATCCTGCAAGGCAGCCCGACCCAGGTGGCCGAGATGGTGATCCACGACCAGGCCGATCTGGCGATCGCCACCGAAGCGATCTCCCACTATAAGGAACTGGTGTCGCTGCCGTGTTTCCAGTGGCACCACGTCGCCGTGATGCCGGCGGACCACCCGCTGCTCGACCGCAAGCTGCTGTCGCTCGACGATCTGACCCAATATCCGCTGATTACGTATGACAACGCGTTCGCGGGGCGCTCCAAGATCAATGAGGCGTTCCGGCTGCGGGGCCTCGCGCCGGACATCGTGCTGGAGGCGATCGACGCGGATGTGATCAAGACCTACGTCGAACTGGGCATGGGCGTGGGCATCATGGCCGATATCGCCTTTAACGCCGAGCGCGACCGCCATCTGCGGGCCATCCCGGTCGGCCACCTGTTCGGCAGCAACGTGACGCGGGTCGCACTCAAACAGGGGGCCTATCTGCGTAGCTATGTGTATACGCTCGTCGAACTGCTCTCGCCGAGCATGAACCGCAAGCTGATCGAACAGGCCCTCAAGGGCGAACACGAATCGTATGAGCTATAAGGGGTGCCGCAAACCTACCGCTTCAATTTCCGCTTCCCGCTACGGAGACCTCCGATGACGTCGTATAAAAAGACCCTGCGCGGCATGACCGTGCTCGGGGCACTGCTTGCGGCCACGGCTGCGCACGCCGACCTGAAAGTCGGTATCGATCTGTCGAGCACCGGTCCTGCCGCCGTGATCGGCATTACCAGCAAGAACGCCATGCTGATGTGGCCGGACACGATTGCCGGCCAGAAAGCCGACTACATCATTCTGGACGACGGCTCGGACCCGGGCGCGGCGGTGCGCAACATCCACAAGCTGATCAACGAAGACCATGTCGACGTGATCGTCGGGCCGAATATCACGCCCGCCGCCATGGCCGCGCTGGACCCGGTCGCGGAAAGCCAGACGCCGATGATCACGCTGGTCGGCTCGGCGAGCGTCGTCGAGCCGCAGGAAGGCAAGCGCGTCTGGGCCTTCAAGATGGCGCAGACCGATAGCGCGATGGCCGATGTGATGACGCGCTACATGTCGAACCACAACGTCAGGACGGTGGGATTCATCGGCTTTGCGGACGGCTACGGCGAAAGCTGGCTCAACGAGTTTTCGAAGTTCGCGGCGCTCCGGCATATCCAGCTGGTCGCAACCGAGCGCTTTAACCGCACCGATGCGAGCGTCACGGGGCAAGTGCTGAAGGTGATGGCGGCCAAGCCCGATGCGATCCTGATCGCCGGTGCGGGCACCCCGACGGTGCTGCCGCAGCGCACGCTGATCGAGCGCGGCTTCAAGGGGCCGATCTATCAGACGCATGGCATTGCGACGCCGGAATTCATCAAGCTCGGCGGCAAGGATGTCGAAGGGACGCTGTTTCCGACCCAGCCGGTGGTGGTGGCGCGCACGCTGCCTGCGGATCATCCCGCGAAGAAGGCGGCGCTCACCTTCGTGAACGCGTATGAGGCGAAATACGGTCCGGGCACGGTCACGCAGTTTGCCGGCGACGCGGCGGGTGTCTATCCGAGGCTGCAGGATGCGGTGGCGCGGGCCTTGAAGACGGCGCAACCGGGCACACCGGCGTTTCGCGTCGCGCTGCGCGACGAGCTGGAGCATGCGCATGAACTGGTCGTGCCAAACGGTGTGGTCAATACCAGCGCCAAGGATCACGTTGGACTCGATCAGCGTGCGAGCGTAATGGGCGTTATCAAGGACGGGAAGTTTACGTATCTGAGTCAGTAAGCCGGATGGGCCGCCGATGCGGCCCACACAGGCTAGCCAGTTCGCGCTCCCTCTGGCAGCTCCTCCTCCCCTCGCAGCACCTCCCCCACCTTCACTACACCGCGCTCACGGGCGCGCGTATCCCCGTTCGCCCCTGCCCTTTACCTGCCCCTCCAGGGAAAACCACGACCTCCCAGCCCGTGCTTTCCTTTGACTCACTTTCGATTCGAAACTAGACTCTTTCGAAACAAAAGTATTTTCTTTCGAAGAGCGGAGACATGCTGGTCAACAAGAGTTCCCTGAAGCGACGTCTGCAGATCGTTGAGATGGTCCGCAAGCGCGGCGAAGTGTCCGTGGAGGAGCTCAGCCAGGCTTTCGATGTGTCGAGCGTGACGATCCGCACCGACCTGACCTATCTCGAACAGCAGCGTTATCTGGTGCGCTCGTTCGGCAAGGCTCGCTATCTGGCCCAGCGGCCCGGCGAGAGCGTGCTGATGCCGGTTTCCGACGGCGCAACCCGCAAGGCGGCAGAAATGGCGATTGCGCGTTTCGCCGCGGAAACCGTGGACGACCACGAATCGCTGATGCTGGGCGCGGGCGAAATCGTTCACAAGGTGCTGCCGCTGCTATCCGATCGCTCCAACCTGTCGCTGCTGCTGAACGACATTGCCATGGCCCAGACTGCGCAGCGCTTCGTTCATTGCGAGCTGCAACTGACCGGCGGCCACCTCGCGCTGGAAGCCACCACGCTGACCGGCCCGGACGCCGAACGCTCGGTCACGGCACGCTCGCTCGACCTCTGCATCCTCGAAGCATCGGGACTCGACAGGGACGGCAACCTGCTGTGCGCCGACCCGGGCCTCGCGCGGGTGTTTCATGCCGCCATGCAGAGCGCAACCCGCACCGTGGTCGTCGCGTATCAGCCGCAGTTGTCCGAGCGCGACGGCCACGTGTTTTGCAATCTGTCCGACCTGGGCGCGCTGGTGATCGACGACGGTATCGACGCCCCCACGATGGACCTGTTTCCACGCAAGCACCTCGAACTACACAGAAGGGAAAACGGAATTCTCGAGTTCCGCCAATCCCCGCACTAACGCTCCATTCACGGAAGAGACAACCATGAAACAAAAAACCATTGCCGCGGCATGCGTCGCCGCAGCCCTGTTCGGCACCTCGGTTGCCGCGCTGGCCAACGACGTGACGATCGGCGCCTCGTTGCTCACACAGCAGCATCCGTTCTACGTCGCACTCGCCGACGCCATGAAACAGGAAGCCGCCAAAGACCACGCCACGCTCGACATCGCCATTGCAAACCAGGATCTGAGCAAACAGATTGCCGACGTGCAGGACTTCGTGACCCGCAAGGTCAATGTCATCGTGCTCTCGCCGGTCGATTCGAAAGGCGTGAAAGCCGCCGTGATGGCCGCGCAGAATGCCGGCATCCCGGTGATCACGGTGGATATCAGCGCGCAGGGCGTGGAAGTCGCGTCGCACATCGCCACGGACAATTACGCGGGCGGTCTGATGGCCGGGCAGCTCATGTGCAAGGTGCTCGGCGGCAAAGGCAAGGTGGGCATCATCGACTATCCGACGGTCCAGTCGGTGATCGATCGGGTCACCGGTTTCAAGAAAGCCCTGGGTGGTTGCCCCGGCGTACAGGTGGTCGCCGTACAGCCCGGCATTACGCGCGCTGAAGCGCTCACCACCGCACAGAACATGCTGCAGGCACATCCGGATCTCGACGGCATTTTCGGCTTCGGCGACGACGCTGCACTGGCCGCCGCGGTGGCCGCCAAGTCAGCGGGCAATCATGTGAAGGTGATCGGTTTCGACGGCATGCCCGAAGCACGCGCGGCAGTGGACAAGAATCCGAACTTCGTCGGCGTGATCCGGCAGTATCCGGAAAAGATGGGCGCGATTGCCGTCGACACGGCCGTCAAGATCGCGGACAAGCAAGCGGTGGCCAAGGAGATTCCCGTGCCGCCGGGTGTCTATCTGCACGACGCCGCAAAATGAACGCGAACCTCGAGACCCGCCGTGCTGATCTGCCAGGGGTGAGGTCGAGGCCGGCCGGCTTCGTCTCCGATGTGACCGCGCATACCGGAGACCTGCCCGGCAAGTCCGGTCACACCGATCCGCAACAGCCGTTTCTGGAGTTGCGCTCCATCGCCAAGTCGTTCGGCCCGGTGGAAGCGATCAAGGACGTCTCGCTCAAGCTTCGGCGCGGCCGGGTCCATACGCTGCTGGGTGAAAACGGCGCGGGAAAATCCACGCTGATGAAAATTCTCGCCGGGGTCTATGCGCCGACGCGCGGCGAACTGCTGCTGCAAGGCAGGCCGGTGGTCTTCCATCGCCCCGCCGACGCGCAAGCGGCCGGTATCTCGATCATCTATCAGGAACTCAGCCTCGCGACCAATCTGAGCGTGGCGGAAAACATTTACGCGGGTCACGAGCCGCGCCGCTACGGCATCGTCGATTTCCGGGCACTGACGAAACAGACGCAGCAGTTGATGGACGAACTCGGCATCCACATCGATCCCGGCGCGCCCGTGTCGCGGCTTTCGATGGCGCAGCGGCAACTCGTCGAAATCGCCAAGGCGCTGAGCCATGACGCCGAACTCGTCATCATGGATGAACCCACGTCGTCGCTCAGCGACCGCGAAGCGGAGATCCTGTTCGAGATCGTGATGAAGCTGAAGGCGCGCGGCAAAGCCGTCGTCTATATCTCGCACCGGATGGACGAGATCATGCGCATCTCGGACGACATCTCGGTGATGCGCGACGGGCGCTATATCAGCACCTCGGACAAGAACGACACCACCATCGGCACGCTCATCAACCTGATGGTCGGCCGCGAAATGAGCGACGTCTACCCAGGCCGCGCGCAGCCGTATCTGCGACCCGCGCGGCCGCTACTGGAAGTCAATGCACTGAACCTCGCGGGCAAGGTCCTCGACATCAGCTTCGCGTTGCACGCCGGTGAAATCCTCGGCTTCTTCGGACTGATCGGCGCGGGCCGCTCCGATGTCATGAATGCGCTCTTTGGCGTCGGACGACCTGAAGGCGAAATCCTGATGAACGGCAAGCGCGTGAAGCTGCGCTCGCCGCAGGACGCGATTGCCGCGGGTATCGCCTTCGTCACCGAAGACCGCAAGCACCAGGGCCTCGTGCTGATGCACTCGATTGCCCAGAACGTGACGATGGCCAGTTTCGAACTTAAAGGTTCACGATTCGGCATCCTCAGCAACAGCTTCGAGCGCAACGAAACTCGCCATGCAATCGAGCGCATGAACATCCGTGCCTCCGGCGCAGACCAGGCCGTGGGCGATCTGAGCGGCGGCAACCAGCAGAAAGTGGTGCTGTCGAAATGGCTTGCCCTCAAGCCCAAGGTGCTGATTCTCGATGAACCGACCCGCGGCGTCGACGTAGGCGCCAAGTTCGAAATCTACCGGGTGATGCGCGAGCTTGCAGCGGCGGGCACCGCGATCATCCTGGTGTCATCCGAATTGCCCGAGGCGCTCGCGATGAGCGACCGCCTGGCCGTCATGCGGGAAAAGCGCATTGTCAAACAGTTCGATGCGGCAGGACTCAGCCCGCAGGCCGTGATGTCGTATGCCACGGGCGCCATGCAGTCATGAAACTCACTCCGCTTCAACCGGATAGCGCCATCAGCGGCGTCCCCCGCCGGGCGAGCGGCGCCGCCGCGCTATCCAAGTGGCTGCGGCACCACGGCGGCATCGACTGTGGGCTGATCGCCCGATGCGGCGCGTGTTCCGTGCTGTCGCC
>SDBV01008997.1_pt1 | contig 13351 bp, 17 predicted proteins | sample 2277081 | NCBI WGS metagenome assembly SDBV01 (sample SAMN10402039, study PRJNA504765) | marine sediment metagenome | isolation source: marine sediment core GS10_PC15, 223 cmbsf | place: Arctic Ocean: Southern Knipovich Ridge | collected 2010 | reverse complement strand
TGCTTATACTTTGAGAGATAATATAATAGAGAAATTTGAAAAAGATATTCCTTTAATGGAATTAAGAATTCTTATGAAAAGTAATTTGGCAGGAGAAGGAGTGAAAGAGGAAGTCAAAAGAATTGAGGAGAAAAGAGAGGATACTGAACAGGAAGACTTTATAGATGACATGGGCCTAGATGGGCCTTGAGATTAAAATAAAAAATGATAATTGGAAAAAAAACCATTAATAAAAAAGATGTAAGTATTGATTTAGCAAAGCTTATCTCAACAAGACTATTAATTCAAGCAAATTCTGGAGGGGGAAAATCCTGGCTTATTCGAAGGCTTCTTGAACAATCTCATGGCAAGGTCCAACAAATTGTAATTGATTTGGAAGGAGAATTTTCAACATTAAGAGAAAAGTATGATTATCTTTTAGTTGGAAAAGACGGAGAGATCCCTGCAAATATTCAAACAGCAGAATTACTGGCCATAAAATTGTTAAAATTAAATGTAAGTACTATAATAGATTTATCTGAATTAAAGCATCACGAGAGAATTACTTTTGTAAAGAGATTCTTGGATTCATTGATTGGAGCTCCCAGGGAACTATGGCATACTTGTTTAGTTATAGTTGATGAAGCACATCAATTTTGTCCAGAGAAAACCAAGTCAGAGTCAGCAGGTGCAGTAATCGATTTACAGACAAGAGGAAGAAAGAGGGGATTCTGTGGGATCCTTGCAACTCAAAGGATTTCTAAACTTCACAAGGATGCTGCAGCAGAATGTAATAATGTTTTAGTTGGAAGAACAGTCCAGGATATTGATAGAAAAAGAGCAAGTGATGATTTGGGATTTACTACAAAAGAACAAGAAAGAAGTTTAAGACAATTAGGAGATGGAGAATTCTTTGCTTATGGGCCTGCAATTTGTAAAGATGATGTTATAAAATTAAAAGTTGGGGATGTTAGAACTACACACCCAGAGCCAGGGAAAAGTATTTTAAAATCTTCTCAAACTCCAGATAATATTAAAAAACTTTTGAAGGATGTTATTGATTTACCTAAAGAAGCAGAGGAAGATCTTAAAACAAAAAAGGATTTTCAAAATAAAATATTAGAATTAAAGAGAGAAATGAGATCTTTAAAGATATCTAAACCAAAACCTGTTGCAGATGAAAGAGCTTTAGAGAGATCAAGAAATAAGGGATTTAAAGAAGCAGAAGAGTACTCAAGAAAATTGAGCATAGAACAAGGAAAGGTACTCAAAAATTATGAACATAAAATAAATCAGATAGGAAAAATAATAGGGCAAGAAGTTCCCAAATTCAATGAACTACCCAAATTCAATCCAAAGCAGATTCAATATAAACCCCAAATTCAAAAAAGTATACCAAGTATACAAAGTATACAAGAAGTACCCCAAAAGTACCCAATTAGTGACGAATCAGATACTAGTCGTGACATTGGAATTTGTGCAAGAAAGATTTATTCCTTTTTGTACAATAATCCTGATAGACCATTTACAAAGCATCACATAGGAGCTTTTACAGGATATTCACATAAATCAGGGGGATTCAGTAATGCAGTCTCTCAATTGAATAGTAATGACTTAATAATTAAAAATGGAAATTTATTACAAGTTAAAAATATGGATTCAGAAATAGCAGAAGAGTTTGATTTTTCTAAAGAAGAAATTATGAAAAATATGGGAGCATGCGCAAAAAAGATTTATCAGTTGTTTTTAGATAATCCTTATCAAGAATATTCAAAAGAAGAAATTGGAGAGATTACTGGTTATTCTTATGGAAGTGGAGGATTTAGTAATGCTATCTCAAAATTGAATTCTCTTGGCTTGATTCAGAGAGATAATTCCCATATAAAATTAAATCCAGAATTATTGGAAATATGATAATTATAGACACGCGTGAAAGAAAGCCTTTATGGGATGAAAAAGAATTTGATGTTAAAAGACTAAAATTAGATGAAGGAGACTATACAACTGATAAGCTTTTGAATAAGGCGCACATTGAAAGAAAGTCAGGAATAGACCTTTATGGAAGTTTAATTCAGGGCCATAAAAGATTTGCTGCAGAAATTCAAAGAGCAATTGAAAAGGATCTAACTTTTGCTGTTTTTGTTGAATGTTCCAAAAAAGTATTTATAGCAAAGAAATTTCATGGAGGATATAGATTGCAAGTTAAACCTAAAGTCTTGGCGAAAGTTGTTGAAACATTTACAAGCCGATATCCTATTGAATTTGTTTGGTGTGAAGATAGAGAAGATTTAAGAAATAAAATGTGTTTATGGTTTGCTGAGCAAGAAAAAGATACAGGAATTATAAATAGGATGTTACAAATTTAAAATGACTAAATTACAAAAAATAAAAAGAACTAATGGAAGTGTTGTTCATAGTGTAAATATTCCTTTAGATATAATTGAAGAGCTTGATTGGAAAAAAGGAGATGATTTAACTTTGGAAACTAAAAATCTAGGAAATGGATTAGTAATTACAATTTCTAAGGAGGAAGGAAAATATGGATGAAATAAGTCAAAAAGAATTTGATGAAGCAGCCGAGATTAAAGATGAAGAAAATGATAGTGAAGTAGAAGAACTTACTGAAAGTGAATTTAATATATTATTAGAGCAAATGGAAAATCCAGTTATTGCTCAACAAAACCTTGCTGTTAAGATTAAAAGATTTTTAGATAGAAGAATTAAAGATGAAATGAAAGAAAAAAGGCTTTTAAGTGATCATACAAGAAGATGGGTTGAATCATACAACAATATATTGGAAAAAATTCAAAAAGCATTGCATGGAGATAAAAGTGTTAATTTACACATGCATAAAGTTTCCCATAGTGATATATCTACTAAAATAAGGGAATCTGTATTTGATGTTGTAGATCCTGAGAAAAAGAAAAAGAAAAAGGTAGCTAACTAAAATGAATCAACAATTTATTACTGGACCAACTGTTGAACATCATAGAAGAGAAATTCTTTACGAAATTGTAAGTGGAGTAGAGCAAGAGATGATTAGAAAGACTGCTGCCAAGTTTGAAGCTTGGGAAGATGTCTTAGAAAAAAAAACTCTTGAAGAGGGAACTCCTGAAGAAATAAAAAAGGCTTATGTTTTATTAAATGATCCAACAATATATGCTTATGCTTTTTTGAAAGACCCTAGACAGGCAAATAAGAGATTTAAATTATATTATTATCAAGATGCAATTATTAATGATTTACATGCAAGAATATTTTTTGCAGCTGCTAATCAAATTGGAAAGTCGATTGTGCTTTGTTTAAAAGCTCTTCATTTTGCATTACTTAGTCCTGGAAAAACTGTTTTGATGACTTCTAAAACACTTCCACAATCAAAAGACCTTTTAAGACAAATTAAACAATTCCTTCAAAATTCAAGATTAGACTATATTTATGATGTTGGAGATTCTGAAACAAAAACAGAAATTTATTTTAGACATTTTAAAATTGAAGAATATTATGATAAAAAATTAGAAAAGACATTTGAAAGAAGAGTTGAATTACCTCAAAGTAGAATTATTTGTGTTCCTGCAACTGAAGCTGCATTAGGGTATGCAGTTGATCTTGCATTGATAGATGAGCTTCATTTTTATGATGATGGAGAATATTTTTATAAACAAATTCTTCAACCTCGTACATATACAACAAAAGGGCAAATTATAGTTTTTACAAATCCAAATGGTCAACAAGGGATTGGTTGGGAATTATGGAATGATGAAAGTTTTCATAGATATGAATTTAATTTTTTAGATTGCCCAACAAATACTCAGGAAGAGTTTGATAGGTTAAGTAAAAATTTAACGATAGAACAAATTGATTCTACTCTTCTTGCAAAATTCACTTCCCCGGAAGGTGGATTTTTAACATTATCTGAAAGAAAAGATATGCAAGAAGTTAGATCTTCAATGTTGCCATCAATTCTTACTCAACCAATTTATATTTTTTATGATTGGGGAAAAGTTAAAGATAGAACCACACAATTAATTGGAATTCCAATAACTAAAAATAAAGATGATTGGGCTGATGAGGTCTATGTTTATGTTGCAAAAGAATATCCTTCAGGAACTCCTTATACAGAAATTATTGATGGTGATCTAAAACAATTAATTAAAGATGTAGGAATGCAAAATGTTGCAATGGTTGGTTGGGATAATTCTGGTGTTGGAAGAGGATTAGAAGATTTTACTAAAAGGGTTGAACAATTAGGAATTATGGCCATGCCTGTTGAATTTTCTCTTGAAAATAAATCAAGAATTTATACACTCTTTAAATTACTTGCAGAACAAAGAAGAATTAAAATTCCTTATATTAAAGAATGTGATAAACAATTAAGTATGTTAAGATTTTCTAGGACCCCTAGAGGTCATTTAAAAGTTCACCACGAAAATGAAAGAGATAGAGATGATTTTCCAGATGCAATTGCAGGGTTGTGTAGTTTAATTATTCAACCTGAAAATCTCCCAATATCTGCAACTATAATATAAAATGGGAGAAGAAATATTAAAAATTTTAGATAAGAAAGTAATTGAATTAGATGGAGTTAAAGTTGAAGTAGAATTAAGAATGGTTAAAAATTGCTGGAAAAAAATAGTCTTTAAACCTTATGCGAGATTTTATTGGAATAGACCTGCATCTCCAATAGAAGTCTTGAAAAAAAAATATAAGGTAAATAAAAAATGATAAGCGAAGAAGAAAAACAAAGATATGCTGAAGCCTCTAAATGTGAGGATTGTATTAATTGGCATAAACATTGTAAAGCTGAATGTTGTAAAATTATTTTTTTAAAGATAGATCCAAAAGAATTAGAAAAGCCTGGAACTTATTTAAATATAAAGGTTAAGCAACCATTCACAGAATGGAGATATTATTCTCTTAGAGATGTTCAATGTCTTAGAGGACTTTTGAGATTTAAAAAAGATAGAATAATTGTTGTTGGAAGGAAAGTTATGTATATTTATAATTGTGATCTTTTGACAGAAAATTTCCTTTGCGAAGGCCATCCAAATAATAAACCGGAATTGTGTAGACTTCTTACTTTGGAAACTGCAAAGATTCCAGGACAACCTTTTGAATTAACAGATAATTGTTTATTTAAATATAAGTGTAAGGAGGTTAAAATAGATGGTTAAAAAAAATAAAAATAAAACTGAAACTGAACGAAAAGAAATTGCTTTTGGAATTAGAATGAGATTAGCAAATAAAAATAATGATTATATAAAAAACATCATTAATGGAAGGTATTATATGACTAGGTGTAATATGATGGCTATTCAAATTCAAAATAAAAAAATTAAAGAGAAAATTGATGGTTGTTTGAAAACTGAAGAGTTTATGAGGGCAGAGTATGCTTTAATGAAGATGCAAGCTATTATGAGTATGAGGAATGCACATTTTGCTAAACAAGAATTAATGGAAGAGTTCAAATTAACAGAAGAAGATATTTATGCTCTTGAAAAAGATTATTATGATGGAAAAATAATTAGGGAGGAGTATAATGAGGGATATAAAAAAGGAAACAAAGCAGAGTTCGTTAATTCATCAAAAGATTAGAAAAGCTTCTTTTGTCCAAATAGAAAGTAAATTTACCAAAAAGTTTAAATATAATCTTTCACTTAGATTTAGTAAGTACATTAGCAAAAAATTAGTAGCATTAAAAGTTATTTGCAATAAAATAATTCAAAAACCACAATTATGGATTGAAGAAGTTGATTTTAGGGCAATAAGGGATGATACATCAGCTTGGGTAATAGAAGCTTTAATTGAAGGGTTTGTAATTAATTTTATTGTATGGGCATTAATAGAGTGGAAATTTAATTTGGTTACAATGTTGGCTTGGGGATTTGCTACAAAACAATTGTTAAGTATTTATTGGAGATTAAGAAAAGATGGTCAACATACAACAATACCTAAAAAGAACAAATGATTTTCAGAACCAAAGAAATTTTCCCCTTTTAAATTCTCTTTTTGTTGAACGTTTTTCAAAATTTAATCCAAATTCTCCAGATAATAATTTTAAACAATTTATGAAATGGGTAAGAAGATCTCCGCAATTACTTGCTTTTTTAAATATTATAGCTGCAGATATTGTTGGAGATGGAATAGAATTTAAACCACTGGATAGATCTTCAGAAAAAGATAAAATAATGAAAGCAGAATCTTTCTGGGCTTTAAATAAAGGAAATGATGTTGCTGAAGAAACAATTTATGATTTATTAACTCTTGGTATTGGATATAATTGGATTGGAAAAATTGATGATGTTCAAATAAAAGAATTTTGTAAATTAGCTATAAGAGAAATGATGCCTGAATTGAAAGGTGATGACTTTGAATTTAAAGCGGATAGTATGGTTGAGTTAATTAAAAAAGGTAACTCTGAAGAAATAGCTAAGAAATTAAGACATGTTGCTGCAAGTACAGTTTCAATGGACACAAATGAATATGAGGTTTTAAATTACATTCAAAGAGTTGGAGTTAATACTAAAGAATTTTCTCCTGAAGAAATTCTTGTTTTTAAGTTAATGCCTTTTGATGGTAAAGTTTATCCTCTTGCTCCAATGGAATCTATACTTTCTGAAGTTTATCTTATTTGGTTAATAACTCAAAATTATATTTCTTTTTTTGAAAATGGTGGAAAACCAGACAATGTTTTTATTTTACCAAAAGAATTAGCAGGAAGTAAAAATCATCAATATTTAATTGATACACTTACAAAATATAAAAAGATTCAGAATAAACATGGTAATCTTGTTTTTACAGGAGATTTAGATATTAAAGAATTAATGAAGGTTGAAAATCAAATGGAACATAAAGAATTAAGTTTGTATCTTGTTAGTGTTTTAGCAATGTTCTATGGAATCCCAGTTGGTAGAATTCCATTCTTAGTTGGGAAAGCAGCTTCTGGAGGAGATTCTGGTGGCCTTGCAGATACTGGATATTGGAGAAAAATAAGTTTTTGGCAAAGTAAAATTGAATCATCTTATAATCTTGGTTTATGGATCCCTTTCTTTGGTGTAAAAATGAAATTTAATAGAGGTTATCTTCAAGATGAAGTTAGAGAAACACAAAATGAAATGCAAAAAACTAATATTGTTGAACAAAGAATTAATCTTGGATTATTGACTGTTGAAGGGGCTGGAGAATATTTAGGTTTAGATCGTGAGGAAGTAATTCTTGCACAGAAAGAGAAAAAAACTAGAGATAAAGAAGAAATTAAATCTGGGATGTTATTACAAAATAATAATAATAATGGAAATACTATGCGTGAATCAGATGCAAAATTAAAAGCAAAAAAGAAACAAGAAACCCAAAATAATAATCAACAAAATAAAGGGGGTAAAAGTATAAATCCTTAAAATGCCAAAACATCCAGACTTCATAAAAATTCATAGAAGGTTCATTAAACAGTATGATGAAAAAAAAGGTGAAGATTTATATTTTGCTTTTATAAAAAAGAAAGGTTATGATGACACTAAACCATTTCCAAGATCCAAAGAAAAGAAAGAGAAATTATGTATTGTTAAAGGTTTAGAAATAAAAGAAACTGAAAAAGAATATCATATTGAAGGGTTAATTGCTACAACACATATTGATTCATTAGATAAAGAAGATGGAGTAGATATACCAGATATGATTCCAAAAGATACTTTAGAAGATATGGCTTTACAAATGAATAGTAATTTTAGATCAAGAGTTATGGGAGTACATCATAGTGAGGGTAAACCTATAAATGCAGAATATTATGGTGTTGCAGATGTTGAAAATAATCCTGTTACAGTGATTCCATTAATAGATGGAGAGTTTGGACTTTATGTTGATACAAAATTATTAAAAAATGATCCTAAAACTCCTAAAATAATTGAAAGTTTTCAAAGCGATGATCCTGAATCACTTAATTCATTCTCCATAACTTATGACACCAATGAATTTATGACAACTGATTTTAGTTGGATTAAAGATAAGTTGGTAAGAGTTCTTTTACCAGGAACAAATTTGCACGGTTACACTGCTGCAAGTCATCCTGTTAATCCAAATGCAGTTGCTACTGCTTATGGATTTAAAGAATTTAAAGAATTAGTTAATGGAAAAAATTATAGTGCTCAAAAGGAGGTTAAACAAATGGTAAAAGAAAATAAAGAGGAAGATATTCCAGAAGATAAATCTGAAGATAAACCTGAAGATAAATCTGAAGATAAACCTGAAGATAAATCTGAAGATAAACCTGAAGATAAACCTGCAGAAGATGCTGAAAAATCGAGTGAACAAAAAGAATTCCAGAAATGGAAAGATTCACAAAAAGATCTTGAAGAAAAAGAACTTTTAGAAAAATCGGCTGAGAAGATTGCTGGAAAAGTCCTAGAAAAGATGGAGATTAAAGAAAAAGTTTTAAAAGACAACAATCCATCAGGAAAAAATACTGAAATTTCTTTTGAGATTAAAGAATTAAAAGAAGTAATTGAAAAGCCTGCAAGTTTTGAGTTAAAGGAACAATTCCGAAGAGCTGCTGCTGCTTGTGACCATCTTAAGATAGATTGGCAAGATGCAAGTACATCTGCTTGTGAAAGTAGAGAATACAAAAGCTTTGGTGTGAAAGGTACTAGCTTAGAATATAAAGGATTGGGAATTACAACAAATCAGAATACAGATACTGACTACTTGCAAAGTTCAGCAGAACTACAAGATATGTATGATCCTGTAATCTATAATGCTTTAAATCAAAAGATAGTTACATGGAATCTTTTAGCTAAAGATGATTATAGTAAAAAAGGAAATAATCAAGTTCAATTTACACTTAAAATTGCAGCTAATGCAAGTGCATCATTTTATAGTGGAAATGCTGTTGTTACAGATAATGTAACAAGATTAAAATACCAAACTAAATTTAAGAAAATTCAAGTTGGTGTTTCAGTTGATGGTGACATGATTGCTGCTGCTCGTGGTGGTCCTGTTAGTGATGTTTTTGCACAAGAAGTAATGGATTCAACAATGGATATGCTATCTGTTCTTAATTTAGCTCTGTTCGCAGAAGTTGGGTTAGAAACTGCTTCAGCTGTTATTGGTTTTGAATATATAACTGATAGTGCAAATAATACAAGTCTATATAATTTAACAAGAAGTGCTGCTAATAAGTTGTCTCCTGATAGTGCTGGAGATACTTATATTGATCAGAATTCAACAGTTATTTCAATGACTAATCTAAGAGCTGCTATTAGACAAGCTGTTACTGAAGGTGCAGATAAAAGAAAGTTGATATTTATAACTTCTTTAGTACAAGGTGACATGTTAAGAGGTAAATTTGATGATACAAAGAGAGCTTTGTCATCAAAGGATACAGATTTTGGATTTAGTACTGATCTTTTCGTTGATGGAGTTCCTGTGTTTGAAGATAAGGATTGTAATAGTGATGATTGGTTCCTTGTTGATCAAGAAACACACAGGGTTGGAATATGGATTCCTCCTACAATTGAAAAACTTGGTAAGAATTCTGATAGCGAAGCTGCTTTCATTAAATCTTATCTTGCAACATATAATCGTGGTCCAAGACGTATGGTTCAGATTTATGATTGTGCTACTTCGTAGTTAAGTTAAATCGATTCAAGCTAATTTGATTATAGCTTCCTTTATTTTTTAGAGGCTATAAATCACACTCTTTTAAATGCGAGAGTTTAAAGAAGCAAAACTAAATACAACAAGGAGAAAAATAATGAAAAACAATAATCAAAACTCCGGGCAAGTACAATGACTAGCGCTGCTGCAATAACACCAACAATAGTTCAAAAGACATATGTCCCTAGTACTGGAATGACTGGTACACCAATGAGATTAGTTAAGTACACCTTTAAACTTACAAAGGTTACAACTAGTGATTGGATTGTGACAGCAACTTATTTCCAAAGTGGAACTCCACTTTATTGGAGAGCTTGCGTTGTAGATTCTAGTAGTGATGGAGTGGTTGAAGAAACAACTGGTATTACTTATACTAATACAGGAACTAAGTTGACTTTTACTCACGCAAATGTTGGAATAGTTACCGGCGAAATCTGGTATGAGGAATAAATATGGTCGCTGCTGCAATAACACCAACAATTGTTCAGAAAACTTATATACCTAGTACAGGAATGACAGGGGCTCCAATGAGATTAGTTAAGTATACTTTTAAGTTTACTAAAGTGACTCAAGATGATTGGCTTGTTACAGCTGATTATTTTCAAAGTGGAACACCTCTTTACTGGAATGCATGTACAATTGATTCAAGTAGTGATGGTGTAGTTGAAGAAACTACTGGGATTACTTATACAAGTTCAGGAACTTTACTGACTTTTGGAAGTACAACTGTTGGAACAACAACTGGTGAAATTTGGTTTGAAGAATAATTAGTTATTCTTTTTGACTAGATCACAAATTTGTTTTTGTGGGTTTATTTTTTTAACCCCTTAAACACAAAAATTAAATTAATAGGAGGAAAAAAATGTATAAAGCAATTAAAAAAATTGGAGGGTATGGAATTGGAGATATAATTCCAGATTCTATTGCGTTAGTTTGGCTTGAAATGTACAAAGAACCCCATGTTGAAGAAGTGAAAGAAAGAGTTGTTTCTGAAAAGAAATCTATCAAAAATTCTAAAGTAAAAGTTAAAGAAATTGGATCTTTAAATAATATTTTAGATGATTACCTTGGTAGAAATCAAAGTGTTGTTAAGAAAAATCTTTTTGAAGATAATTTTAATAAAAACCAACTTAAGGAACTTTTGAAGCTTGAAGAATCAGATAAAAAAAGGCCATTAGTTATTAATGCAATTAAACAAAATTTAAAAAAATGAATAAAATGTGGTTTAAAAAAATTTTAATAAATATTTTTAAGATAAATTATCATTGTGATAAATGTAATCTTCCTGTTAAAGGAATTATTCTTTGTAAAAAATGTGAAAAATATCTTGAAATTATTAAACAAAAAAAACAAGGGGAAATTAAAGTTATAGAAGAAAATAAGAGAAAGAATTGGATTAAACAAAGAGATAAATTTTTAGAGGAACAAGATGGCCGAAGATGATACTAGAGTAGAAAAAGAAAATAAAAGACTTGGAGAATTTGGAAATCATACTATTGTAAAGGTTAGAAATATATTTAGTGTTCCTGTTTCTGAAGAACGTGTTGAAAATGATTCAAGTGGTAGCAATTTATCAAGGATGGGCTGTTGTTGGAAGTTCTGAAGATGAAGCTGTATGGTTAATTTCAAAATTAAATTGGGATGGAAATTATTTCATCGGGAGGACATGGGCTAATGGGGAAGACACATTTGATAAAATCTGGGACAGTAAAGATACTTACAGTTACGTTTATTAGTATATTATTAATAAGTTTAATAATTGCAGTAAACTTTGAACAAACTTATAATCCTTTTACTCGTCAGTTAGATTATTATAGAAGTTTAAATATGTCTGGGGAAAATATGATTATTGGAAATATTACTGCAATTAATATAACTGCAGATAATTTCTTTGGAACTCTTAATTGGTCTGATCTAAGTAGTTACCCTGTTGCTTGTCCAAATGGATATGCAATAACACAATTGAATAATTCAGTAACTTGTTCTGATTATTGGGTTGATATAACTGGAGATACTATGACAGGAAATTTAACTTTGAATGCAAATGTGAGTGCTTCTTATTATTTTGGTGATGGTTCAAAACTTCATGGCATTCAGCACGGGAATTTAGCTTTATTTCTGATTAACGATACTTCAGATATTTCAGGCTCTAAGATTTTATTTACTGAACATGAAATAGTTACTGCAACAACTCTTTCTAAATTAATCACTGCAACAAATACAGAATATCAAAACTGGACAACAAATGATGGAGTTCCCCATTTACACATGTTACTTGATGGTGTTAATGAATTGCATGTTCATGCCAGAGTTACAACTGCTGGAAGAAAAGATACAACTTTTTTATGGAAACTTTGGCAGAATGATACAAGCGGAAATATGAATCTATTATTTACAAGTGAGGAGAGTCCGATATTGACAACAACAATGAGTGCTATAGATATTCACATGACTGTCGATGAAACTGATTTAAATCTTACAGACAGATTAACACTTCAGTTAATTGTTAATATTGCAGGTGCTGGCGGAAATCCAACAGTGGAAGTTGAAATTGAAGGAAATTCAGCTTCGAGAGTTGAGTTGACTGTTCCAGGAGCAAATGTTGGAACGTTTGTTCCTTATTTAGGAGCAATTAATAATTTAGATTTAGGAGTTTATAATATTACAGCAAGTTATTTTAATGGAATTAATATCTCAAATTTATCTAATGTTTATGTTCTTAATGCAGGAGATACTATGACTGGTAATTTAACTTTCCAAAATATAGGAGATGGTATATTCTTTGGAAATGGAGATACTGGTATTTATGAAGAAAGTGATGATAAGATAGTATTTACTGTGAATGGAACAGCAGTAGGATTTATTGATGAATGGGATTTTGTTATTGGGGGAGGAGATTTAGATAATGATTTGTTTAGATTTAGAAGGAAAATAGAAGCTAATGGGAAGGACCATGCAGGTCTTATTATTGATACTAATTCTACAACAAGCAATAAAGCAAGTTTAACTTTAAAGTGTGGAGCTATAACTGGAAATACTTGTTTTAATGTTATGGCTTTGCCTTTATCAGTTGATTTAGAAACAGGAAAAGCATTTCAATTTATTGTAGATGGAGAATCTAAAGCAAGAGGAATGTTTTATTCTGATGGAAGTTATTTTATGGGAGATGGAACTAATATTAGAGATATTGGTTTGCTTAGACAAGATGCAGGAATTTTTCAAATAGCAGGAAATAAATTAGGTGGATTAGGACATTTAAATGTTACAGGAAATCTTTTTGTTGGTGGAAATCAAACAATAGGTGGGAATTTATATATTAGTGGAAATATAACTCCCTCCTTAAATAATACTTTTTCTTTAGGTTCTCCAGATTTATTATGGAAAGACTTGTATCTTGGCAATAGTTCGATTTATTTAGGTAATTATATTTTAGATGTGTCTGATGGAAATTTTAGGATAAGAAATAAAACTACAAATATTATGTATTTCAATGCAACAGGTAATGAGATGGTCTTTACAACTAATACAAGAACCATAGGATTTGCCGAAGGTGCTAGTCCATTAAAACTAAGAGAAGGTGTACAATTTTTTAATGTAGCTGGTTTAAAAGGTTTTTCAATATATCATGCTCATGGAAATGAAGAATGGAGAAATGTTTCAGATATTTTTAACTCTTCTGTTGTATTTGAATTAGATGAAAAAGATAATCCCTACGGAATGGACTGGA
>SDBV01008996.1_pt1 | contig 13352 bp, 9 predicted proteins | sample 2277081 | NCBI WGS metagenome assembly SDBV01 (sample SAMN10402039, study PRJNA504765) | marine sediment metagenome | isolation source: marine sediment core GS10_PC15, 223 cmbsf | place: Arctic Ocean: Southern Knipovich Ridge | collected 2010 | reverse complement strand
CCCCGCTCCTCCAGGTAGGCTCGGACCTTATCGCCCTTTGACCCCTTGAGATTTTTCCGGTAGCAGTCTGTGGCTAATTCGTGCAGGTCGAAAATCTGCTGTACCGTGGCCTTTTTGCGAGGATCGGTGGGGCCGGTGGCCTCTACCGGAATGCCCAGCTTTTTACCCAAACGCTGCAACGCCTCCACAAAGTCCACCTTCTCCAGTTCCATGATAAAATTGATGGCGTTGCCGCCCTTCCCGCAGCCGAAACAGTAGTAGATCTGCTTTTGCTGGTTAACGCTGAAGGACGGCTTGGTCTCGTGGTGAAAGGGGCAGGGGCCAAACCAGTTGCGGCCCCGGCGCTTGAGCTGCACATAGTCGCTCACCACGTCGAGGATGTCGGCGTTTTCGCGGATGCGGTCGATGGTTTCCTGCGGTATGCGGGCCATGGGTGTGGCCTATTTTACAATGGAGGGAAGGGGAAAAGTAGCAGTAGCAGTGGCAGTAGCAGTGGCCCCGCCGTTGGTCCGCCAGCTGGCGGATTGGCGGGATTTCCGCTACGCTCCAACAGTTGGCAGTCACCAATCACAGTGGGCTTTTACTTCACTCCAGAGAACGCGGAGAGTGATAGTTATTCCTCATGATTTCCTTGGCGTCCCAAAGGCCCGTCCGAAGGCAGGGTTGGCGGTTTTCCTCTTAAATGTGAAGACCGCGCCCTTAAAGATTCACTCCTGCGGATAGATATAATCGTACCGTTTCCTGATCCGCTTCACCTTGCCATCCTGGCCCAGCTCGAAGACCACGTTCTCCCCATCGGCCATGCGGAAGGTATGTTTTCCTACCGGCGTGAGATACGTGAGGTTGTCCAGGGCCTCGTCCTCCGGGGGATAGTTGTACTCGTACAGCACCAGGCGGCCGTTGTGAATAATGACCCGATACTCCCAGCCCGATGAATCGGCGTAGCGGCCCAGGTACTTCCGCCAGACCCTCTCCGGCTTGGAGGGCTTGGGCTCCGGGGTAACGGCATCGACGATGGCGGGACCCACCAGGTCGTAGGCCTGGTAGCTGTAGCGGTACGGCCTGGCATCGGCGGCGTTGGTCATGGCGATAACGGCGATCTTCTCGGCGGGGTTGAACATAATGTGGGTGCGATAGCTGCTCACCCAGCCGCCGTGGGACACGAGTGTTTTGCCGTTGCGCCGGGTGACGCCGAAACCCAATCCCCGGCCTCCGGACCAGCTGTTGTTGACAAACTGACAGCGGTGCATCTCTTCCAGTGTGCTGCCTTTCAGGATTTGCGAGCCGCCGGCGCTCCCTTTGCGGAACTGGAGCATGGCGTACTTGGCCATGTCCTCTATGTTGGAGGCGATGCTGGCGGCGGGGGCAATGCCGTTGGTCACCGGGTGGTAGTCATCCTGGCGACTGCCATCGGGAAGGCGGCGGTCGTAGGCCACCGCTGACCGGGCGCGATGCTCATCTGTGGGGATCACGGCAGAGCTGGTCATGCCCAGGGGCTCCATGATATGGTTCCGGATGTACTGCTCGTACGGCTCTCCGGAGGCCGCCGCCACCACCTCACCCAGCAGTGCCATGCCCAGGTTGGAGTACTTGTAGGTGGAGCCGGGGGGATAGATCATGGGCTGGTCGGGCAGGGCCTCCCTGATCTGCTCCCGGGTGGGAAAGTTATGGTCGGTCCAGTAGGGATAAGCCGCCTCCCTGGGCAACCCGGCGGTGTGGGTCAGCAGGTGACGGATGGTAACTGGGGGGGCCTGGTCAAAGGGATTCTGCAGCTGGAACCACGGCAGGTAGTCCACAACCGGATCGTCCAGGCGCAGCCGGCCGGCATCGCGCAGCTGCATGATGGCCGTGGAGGTGAATGTCTTGGTTATGGACGCAATACGGTAGAGCGTCCGGGGAGTGGCCGGTACCTGCTGCTCCAGGTCGGCATACCCGTAGCCCTGGGCCCAGATGAGCTCCTGGTCATACACGATGCCGATGGTGAGGCTGGGCACCTGGCGGTAGGCCATCTGCTCCTTGATCCACAGGTCCAGCAGGGTAATGGCGTCGGCCACGGAAGGGTGTTTATCCAGGAAACGGCTGCCGCCCTGCAGCAGGGAGGCGGTGAATAGAAGTGTCAGCAGCGCAAGGGTTCTTCTGCCCATGACGATAGTCTCCTTTAGTTGGACTTTACTGGTTCCCTTTCCACCCGGGCCCACGCACAAAGCGCCCCGGTGTGCTCGGCGCCATTGAGCACTACCATACACGGCCGCCACCCGGAACACCCTTCGGCGGCGGAGCTCGGTGATGAAAGTATATAGCCTGGATTGTTGTGGCATCGTATTGGTTCAGGTGAACGTGCTGAATGTAAGCTTAAAGATGGAGGGATAGCAAAAGCCCATGGTTTCCCACGGGCAAAGGGACGATCAAGCTCATATCGACGCGCGATAATACTCAATGAATTCAGCTGGCGTCCCGACCGTAATTCCCTCGCATTTATCTTTTGGGAAATGCTTGGTATTTCCGGTTGCCAGAAATTCGGCTTCCCCTGACAGGGCAACTTCGAGGAAAGGTTCGTCATCAGGGTCAGGAAGATTCTGCGGCAAAGGAGTAGTTGCCACCAAGTGACCAGTAGCCTCGATTTGCTCCAGAATTGCATCCATTTCTGCTTCGCCGATGAGGAATTTGGGCCGAAGCAGGACGTCGCGGTACTCGTTGATGATGCGAGTATCATAGCAGATTGTAACGGCCCTGGATATGATCATTTGTAGTATTGTTCCGGGCTTGCCGTGGGGATTCAGTAGCCCTGAGACAACCACATTGGTGTCTAAGACAATTTTCACTGACGACGGCTTTTCCGCACCGCCGCGATTTCGGCGTTAATCTCCTCCAACGTCATTGTGTTTAGACCCATCTTCACTGCGCGCTTCTGCATGGTATCCACGGCCGCCATTGCCCGGGCCCGCCGTATGGCCGCCAGAGATTCTTCTAAACGGTTTTCGGTTACTGCCGAAAGAATTGCTACCGGCTTGCCATTGGAGGTGACTATCAGTTCTTGTTCAACCGGCAGGTCCCGCCAAACCTGTCCGGAGTTGTTTCGAAGATCCCTAACTGAGATAAAGCGCATGGATGCTCCCTATTGTGCTACGATAGTATACACAATTGTCACTCGTTATGCAACACAAACTTGCCGCTCCTATTTGCTCCTACTGCCAGCCCGTCCAGCCTGGTCCCTTCACAAAGCGCCCCGGGGTGGCCCCGGTGTGCTCGCCGTCTTTCAGCACCTGTTCGCCATTGACGAACACATCCAGCACACCGGTGGCGTACTGGTGGGGCTGCTCAAAGGTGGCATGATCCGTGATAGTGGCCGGGTCGAAGACCACCACGTCGGCGAAATAACCGGGCGCCAGGGTGCCCCGCCCTTTGAGCCGCAAGTTGGCGGCCGGGAAAGAAGTCAGCCGCCTGACCGCCTCCTCCAGCGATACCAGCTGTTCCTCCCGCACGTACTTGCCCAGCAAGCGGGCGAAGGAACCGTAGGCCCGGGGATGGGGCTGGGAGTTGGTGAAGGGCGGCTCCGGCGCCAACGAGCCGGCGTCCGAGCAGAAGCTCACCCACGGCAGCGCGATTTTACGGCGAATGTTTTCCTCGCTCATGGTGAAACGGACCGTCCCGATGCGGCTGTCGTCGCGAATGATCAGGTCCATGGCCGTTTCCTCCGCCGACTGGCCCCACAGCGCCGCCACATCCGCCAGGGTCTTGCCGGTCAGGTGGCGCATGCTGTCCTGCCGGAAGCTCACCAACAGGATATCTTCAGGGGGAATCATGTCCATTTCATCCACTAGGCGCTCCCTTACCTGCGGGTCCTTCAGCCGCTCGACGAAGTCCTCGTGGCCCCCTTCCTGCACCCAGGCCGGCATGACGTAACTCAGACCGGTGGAGCTGGCGTGATAGGTGTACATATCGGCGGTGACGGCCAAGCCTGCCCCCTGGGCGGCCTCGATCCGCCGGATCACTTCGTCCAGCTTGTGGTAGTTCTGCTTCTGCGAAACTTTCAAGTGATAGACCTCGCCGCGGATAACGGCCTGCTCCACAATTGTGAAAAATTCGTCCAGCGACTCGAAAACCTCATCGCCCTCGCTGCGGATGTGGGAGATATACATCCCGTCGTACTCGGCGGCCACTTCAGACAAGGCGATCAGTTCCTCGGTCGAGGCGAAATTGGCCGGGATATAGGGCAACGAGGAACCCAGGCCCACGGCCCCCTCCTCCATGGCCTGCCGCACCAACGCCTTCATCCGCTGTAGCTCCTCTGGGGTGGCCGGCCGGTCCTGGTAGCCGATCTCATGGATGCGCACTGTGGCGGCGCCTACAAAGGAGGCCACGTTGGTTGAGATCCCCCGCTCTTCCAAGTGCACTAAGTAATCCCCCAGGGTCGTCCAGCTGATGTCGTACTTGATATCCCCCTGGCGCTCGGTCTCCTCCCTCTTCATCTTATCACTAATGGGGCCTTGCGACCATCCCTCGCCCATGACCTCCAGAGTCACGCCCTGGCGGATGTCGCTCTGGGAGCGGCCGTCCTGAATCAACGACTCGTCGGCCCAACTGAGCATGTTGATAAAGCCCGGCGCCACCGCCAGCCCGGCGGCGTCGATCTCCAGCCGGGCGGTCAGGGTATCCAAGTCACCGATGGCGGCGATGGTGTCCCCCGCCAGGGCCAGGTCAGCCGTGTACGGTTCGCCGCCGCTACCGTCGTAAATAGTGCCCCCGCGAATGATTACGTCGTAGTCCGGTGCTGCACCGCAGGAGAATAGTAGCAGTAGCAGGCCTCGGCGTAGCCGCCACGGCGAGCCTGGCAGCCCGCCCCGAAGAAGTAGCCCCAGGCGACGGAAGCGGGGTAGCAACCGGCGGAGCCCCAGTCGCAGTTGGCTGTGCAGTCGGGTATAATGGTTTTTAACTAGCGTGTTGGTCATGGAATTGGCTTTCTTTTAAGGTTAGTCGGTAAATATACTTGTCGGCAGCGGTGAACGAAAGTTCTCCCGCCTTGACCGGGTGGTATGGTCATTTCAGCTCCACCACTGTCACACCCGACCCTCCCGCGTCGAAGTCGGCGAAGCGGTAGGTGCTCACCTGGGGGTGTTCCGCCAGGGCCTCCCGCACCAGTTTTTGCAGGATGCCGGTCCCCTTGCCGTGAATGATCTCCAGTTCCCGCAAGTTAGCCACAATGGCCTGGCTGATGAAACGGTCCAGGCGGGCCACGGCTTCCTCGCCCCGCTCCCCGCGCAGGTCCAGGCGGTAGCCGCCTTCGCCACTGGTTTCGAATCGCACAGTACCGGTCCGGTCCCCCCGCTCACCCTCATCCGCAGGCGGCTCGGCCAAGGTCAGCTGCTCCAGGGGAACGGTTACCCGCGTCCCGCCCACTTGCACCGTGACTTTTCGCCGGTTGCGGCTGAGCTGGACTACCTGCCCCCGACGGCCTTGGGCGGTCAGGGTCACCCACCTGCCGGGCTGGATCGCCTCCGGCGCCAGCGGTGCGGGCTGTGCCTTGGTCAGGTCTGCTTGTTCGACCTGAATGCGTTCCTTCTCATGGGCTACCAGATCCTTGACCCGCCGAATGTCTTCCTTGGAAAGTGCCGCTCCCTTGCTCCGTACCTCGGCAATGGCCGCCTCCAGACGGCGATTCATCTGGGCCACCAGTTGCTCCGCCTCTTGCAGGGCGTCCTTTTTGGCCCGCCGGTGGGCCGCCTTGATTTCCTGCTCCAACCCCGCCAGTTTGCGTTCCCGCTTTTCCATTCCCTTAAGGCTGTCGGTCAACTCCTGCTGCCGGCGGTCCAGTGCGGCCCGGTCCTCTCGCAGCGAGACCAGCAGCTCCTCCAGGTTTACCGCCGCCTCGGGCATCAGTTCCTGGGCACGCTGCAACAAGTCCTCGTCCAGCCCCATGCGCCGGGCGATCTCCAGGGCGTAGCTGGCACCGGGCCGCCCCTGAAGCAGGCGGTAGGTGGGCCGCAGCTTACCCGGATCGAACTCCATGCCGGCGTTCAGGATCCCGGGTGCGTCCTGGGCCCACAGTTTCAGGCGGTTCAGATGGGTGGTGGCCAGGCACCAGGCCCCCGATTGCCCGATGCGCTCCAAAAATGTTTGGGCTAGGGCGGCCCCAGCTTCGGGCTCGGTGCCGGTACCCAGCTCGTCCAGCAGCACCAGGCTGTCCGGGGTGCAGCGCCCAGCGATATCCCCCAGGTTGGTCAGGTGCGCCGAAAAGGTGGACAGGTCGCTTTCCAGCGACTGGCGGTCACCCAGGTCCGCGAACAGGCCCTGGTAGAGCGGCATTTGGGCCGCCTTGGCCGGTACGAAGATGCCGCTCTGGGCCAGCATCACCAGCAGCCCCACGGTCAATAGCACCACCGTTTTGCCCCCGGCGTTGGGCCCTGAAATCAGCAACACCCGCTCCGGCCCACCCAGCACCAGGTCCAGCGGCACTACCTCCCGGTGTTCGGCCAGGACCGGGTTCGCGGCCTGCACCAGCCGCAATTCACCCTGTTCCAATAGGCTGGGCTGCACCGCCGAGGCCTTATGCGCCCAGCGGGCTTGTGCCAAGTGAACGTCCAGGTGATGCAGGGTCTCCACGCACCGGCCCAGGGCCTTGCTATAGGGGCGCAGGGCATCAGTGAGGACCGCCAGCAGCCGGGTGATTTCGGCTTGCTCAGCTTCCCGCAGGGCGGCGATCTCGTTGTTTAAGTCGAACACTTCCAGCGGTTCCACGAAAGCGGTGGCGCCGGTGCCGGAATGGCCGTGGATCAACCCCTTGATTTTACGCTTGTGCCCGGCTTTGAGAGCGATGACCAACCGGCCCTCACGCCAGGCGATCGGCTCCGAGCGCCCCCAGCCGGCCTGCAGGGCCTTGGCGTGCAGCTCCTCTAGTCGTTGGCGCACCCGCTCCTCGCTCCGCTGGACGGCTTGCCGGATGCGGCGCAACTCCGGGCTGGCGCTGGACTTAATGCTCAAGTCGTCATCTACCACCAGATCAATCTGAACTGTACCCTGCGGCCAGGGGTCCAAACGGGCCACCTGGTCCCGCCAGTAGGGAATCTCTTTCTGCTCCTTGAGGAATTGATACACCGGTTGGGTGGCCTGCAACAGGCTGCGCACCTGATGCAGCTCCTCCGCGGACAGCGCAGCGCCCCCTTTACTCAACTGCGCCAACGCCGGCCGGATATCGGGAAACACCCCCAGAGGTGGTAGAGACTCGCGCTCCACCATTCGGTGCAGTTCGGCGGTGGCAGTGAAGCGCCGCATTAGTGCCTGCCGGTCGGTGATAGGCCATAGCGACCGGACAGCCTCCTGTGCCGCTGTGGTGACGCAGTAGCCGCTGATGATGGTCAGTGCTGGCCGGAAGTGGAGGGTTTCACCCAGGCCGGGGTCCCAGGCAGCTGCTGGTCCGGCGGTGGACACGGTAGCGGGCTCAGTCCTCTTCGATGAGAGGACGAATCAGGTCTTGGGGGTCTATATCTTTCACCCGCTCGTGAACATCCTGGATCATGCCGTCCAGGGTCAATATTTTGAAAAGCCCGTTTTTCACCGTGGTAACCTGACGGTAAACGAACGACTGCTCTTCCAGACGGGTCACGAATCCTTCGGCGACTTGGAAGCTCTCGACTACATAAATGATTACACCCAGCACCACGATGCTCTTGAGGACCCCGAACAATACGCCGCCCAACCGGTCCAGCCAGCCCAGCAGCACCAGCTCCACTAACGTGCGCACCGCCTTGGTGATGAAGCCCATGGCGATCAGGGTTACGATGAAAATGCCGATAAACGCCGCTGCCTGGCGGCCCAATTCACTTTCCAGCCCGATATGGCCGGCCAAAAGGGCGGAGAAGCGGTTCGCCAGGATAATGGCCAGCACCAGGCCCACCAGGCGGCCGACTTCGTCTACCAGGCCGCGTTGGAATCCCCGAAAACCGAAATAGGCCATAAAAAGCAATATGCCAACGCCGATTGGATTCATAACTGGCTTGTAGTGTCCTTGGTCACTATGCAGATTGGTTAGTATAGTTGGCGGAATACATGCCTGAAGGAATTTCAAGAAGGACCAAGTTATAATTCGGGCTCTACCAAGGCAAGGCTTTCCCTCTGCCCGTTGCCGACTTAAATTAACGCCCGCTTTGGGGCGGTTAGCTCAGCTGGTTAGAGTGCTGCGTTCACATCGCAGAGGTCATCCGTTCGAATCGGATACCGCCCACATGAATTGGGAGAATATTGAATGATGATCGATTCTTGGAAGTACCGAACCACGGGCAGGTATATCACCTTGTGCCTGGCAAAGCACCATCCGGTGCTTTTTTGCTTTGTGGCCGGGCGTAATTAATGCGGAAAAGCCTTTCACTCTTGATCAAATTGCAGTCGGTAGACACCCAACTGATGGAGTTGGAAGAGGATCTGGGCGATCTGCCTATCCAGGTGCAGCACTTAACCCGCGATCTGGAGACGCTGCACCAGGGCGCCGGGGAAAAGGAAGCCCGCGTTCAGGAGGTCGCACACGAGAAGCGCTCCTTGCGGGACAAGCTGGACGACACCCAGGAGCATCTAAAGAGATATAAAGACCAGTTGCTGGTGGTTTCCACCAACCGGGCCTACGACGCCCTCACGACGGAAATAGACGGGGCTGAAAAAGTGATTGAGGATGGGGAATTCCATCTGCTGGAGCTGGACGAGGAAGATCAACGCCTGGCCGATGAGCTGAAGGAAGACGGCTTGAAGGCCGAGGCCATGGGTACCACCCTCGGCATCCAGCAGAAGCTGCTCAAAAAGGCCCTGGCCAGCACTGAGCAGCAGAGTAAGGCCCTGGCCAAGGAGCGCGAAGAATTAATATCCCGGATTAAACCGCAATTCACGTCCAGTTACGAGCGCATCCGGGCGGCCCGGGACGGACGGGCGGTGGTCAACTTGAGCCGCGGCTCTTGCGGGGCGTGCTACAATCGCGTCCCGGTCCAAAGGCAGATGGAAATCAAGGCCATGGACCGTATTATTATCTGCGATGGATGCGGCGTGATCCTCTACTGGGATAGCGACTAGGCCACTATAGCCCGCGCTCGACTGCTGCTGGTCCCCCACTACAATCCTGTCAAACTGATCCATTGTCCTCGTAAATTAGCACCGGAGGCCGGTCGGATGGCTGCTGCCGGGGCCGCGCATTATGTAGCTCCGGTAGAGGAAAGTCCGAACTCCGCAGGACAGGGCGCCTCCTAACAGGAGGGACACCCAAGGCCGCTCGTCGGGTTTGGGTGTACGGAAAGTGCCACAGAAAGTAGACTTCCCCATCCCACTTGTGGGCTGGGGTAAAGGTGAAAGGGTGGTGTAAGAGACCACCAGTCCCGGGCGCAAGCTCAGGAGCTGGTAAACCCCGCCCGGAGCAAGACCAAGCAGCTTCGCCCGATGTTACAATCGGACCGGTGGTTCGCCGGTTTCCGGTATCTTTGGATTCCCGGAAACGGAGCGGGTAGGTCGCTCGAACCCGGTCGTGAGGCCGGGTCCAGATGAATAGCCATCGTCCGCCAACTGGCGGATACAGAATTCGGCTTACAGGCCGGCCACCACTTTTTTTCAGCCGACGTCTTAGATGAGCATTATCGATTGCCGCTTGATAGCGTAAAATGGGAATATACTGCGCCTGACCCCCTGCTGGTGCGGCAGGCGCAACAGGAATTCGATGTACCGGAGGTCTATGCCCGGGTGCTGGTGCAGCGGAGTATATCCACCCGGGCAGCCGGCGGGCCTTTCTTTCGGTCCGGGCGGGACCAATTGCATGATCCCTTCCTGATGAAAGGCATGCAGGCCGCGGTGGACCGCATCCTGCAGCAATTGCGCCGGGAACGTCCAATCCTGATCTTCGGCGATTACGACGTGGATGGAACCACCGCCGCCTCGCTGCTGTACCTCTTCCTACGATCCGTGGGGGGCCGGGTATCCACCTATATCCCCAATCGGGAAAGCGAAGGCTACGGCCTCTCCCAAGGTGGTATCGACTACGCCACCTTGATTGGCGCCGACCTGCTGGTCACCTGCGACTGTGGCATTAATGCGGTCGAGCGAGTGGCCTATGCCGGTGAAAAGGGAGTTGAGGTGATTGTCACCGATCACCATACTCCCGATACCGACCTGCCGGCAGCCGTGGCTGTCCTCAATCCCAAACAGGTGGATTGCGCTTACCCTTTCAAGGCCTTATGCGGCTGCGGCGTGGCCTTCAAGCTGGCCCTGGCGGTGGCTGACCGGGGCGGATTCGATCCGGAACTGGTGTGGGATCAGGTGGACCTGGTGGCTCTGGGCACCGCCGCCGACATGGTGCCGATCCTGGACGAGAACCGGGCCCTGGTCCGGGAAGGACTGCGCCGCATGGAAGAGCGTTCCCGCCCGGGATTGGCGGCCCTGCGGCAGGTTTCCGGCATGGCCGGACGGGACCTGACCGTGGGACGGTTGGTGTTCAATATCGCGCCCAAGATCAACGCCGCCGGGCGCCTGGGTGATGCCGGCCGGGCGGTGAAACTGCTCACTACCACCAACCCCTATCAGGCCATGAGCATGGCGCGGGAGCTGCTGGCGGAGAACGTCCGTCGTCAGCACATTCAGGAGAACACCGTCGAGGAAGCTGTATACCTGGTGAACGCCCACCATGACCTGAGCCGGGAAAAAGCCCTTGTGATCGCCCGCGAAGGCTGGCACGCGGGGGTCATTGGTATCGTGGCGGCCCGTATCCGGGACCAGTTCCATCGACCTACGGCGGTCATCGCCCTGGAAAATGGTATCGGCAAGGGATCATTGCGCAGCATGGCGGGCTTCGATCTCTACCAGGCCCTGGCCCACTGCCGCGAGCATCTGCTGGGCTTCGGCGGACACGCGGTGGCGGCCGGGCTGTCCCTGAATCGCGATCAGCTGCCCGCCTTCGAGCAGCGGTTCCTGGCCTGGGCCGATAGCAACATCACCGCCGACCAGCTGCTTCCCCGGCAGGTGATTGAAGGGGACTGCACGCTGGATACCGTCGACAGCCGGTTTCTGCGCTTCCTGGGATCGCTGGAACCGCACGGCCCCGGTAACCGCCGGCCGGTATTCGCCGCCCGGGGGGTACAGGTGGTGGGACAGCCCAGCCTGGTGGGAGGGTCCGCCGCGCACCTTAAATTCAGGGTACGGCAGGAGGGGGCCACGTTCGAGGCCATCGGTTTCGGTCTGGCGGACCATTATGAAAAATTACTGGTGAATCAGCCCCTGGATATCGCTTATGTCGTTGAGGAAGATCAATGGCGGGGAAATCGCAGGGTGCAACTTTTGATAAAGGATATAAAATTGGAGAATGAGCAATGACCCGGGCCTATATTTCCGGACTGGGGACCTACGTTCCGGAACGGGTGGTCACCAACGATGAGCTGGCCAGCCTGATGGACACTACCGATGAATGGATCCGGACCCGCACCGGCATCCGGACCCGCCGGTTCGCCGAGCCGGGCCAGGGACCGTCCGATCTGGCGGTGCCCGCGACCGAAAAGGCGCTGCAGGCGGCGGGACTCACCGTGGCAGACATCGATTTGATAATTTTCGCCACCTCCACCCCGGACTACTACGCCCCCGGCTCCGGCGTGCTGGTGCAACATAAAATGGGGTTCCCGGAGATAGGGGCGCTGGATATCAGGGTGCAATGCTGCGGTTTTGTCTACGGCCTGTCTATCGCCGAGCAGTACATCCGCACCGGCACCTTCCGGCACATTCTGCTCATCGGGGCGGAGGTCCAGTCCACCACCCTCGACCTGTCCACCGCCGGGCGGGACGTGAGCGTTATTTTCGGTGACGGCGCCGGCGTGGCGGTGATCTCCGCCACGGAAGAGGACCGCGGGATCCTCAGTTGCCACCTGCACTCCCAGGGCGAATACTACCAGGAGATTTTCGTCGAGTTTCCCACCACCACTAAATCCCCCCGTATCAGCGCCGAAGATCTGGAGGACAACCGCCAATGGCCCCGAATGAACGGCCGCGAGGTTTTCCGCCATGCGGTGGTGCGTTTCCCGGAGGTCATTCAGGAAGCACTGGACGCCAACGGTCTGACCATTGAGGACATCACCCTGATCGTGCCCCATCAGGCCAACATCCGCATCAGCCGGGAAGTGGCCCGCCGGATGAAAGTGTCTCCCGACCTGGTCTACTCGAACATTCATAAGTATGGCAACACAACCGCCGCTTCCATACCGTTGGCCCTGGTGGACGCCCTGGAGGAAGGCCGGATCAAGTCCGGAGATTACCTGGTGCTGCCGGCTTTCGGCTCCGGCTTCACCTGGGCGTCGGCGCTGGTTAAATGGTAGCCCGGGGGCAGTGAGTACTATGCAGCAGCGCTATTTTACCGAGGAACACCGCTTGCTTCAGGGCATGGTGCGCGAATTCGTCCGCAGCGAGGTGGAACCGGTGGCCAGCGAAATGGACCGCCTGGGGCGGTTTCCCAGTGATATCGTGGCCAAGTTGGCCCAGCTGGGCCTGATGGGGGTGCCCATCCCCACCGAGTTTGACGGCGGCGGCATGGATACGGTGGCCTACGCCATCGCGGTCCACGAGCTGGGAGTCGTTGACGCCAGTTTAGGCATCACAGTGGCGGCCCATATCAGCCTGGGCACGATGCCCATTCTGATGTTCGGCAGTCAGCAGCAGAAGCATAAATACCTGCCTCCCCTAGCCCGCGGGGAGTTGATCGGGGCCTTCGGGCTGACCGAGCCGGAGGCCGGCAGCGACGCCGGGGCCACCCGGACTCGGGCCGAGCGTCGCAGGGACCGTTATATTGTTAACGGCCAGAAGATCTTCTGCACCAACGCCGGAATAGCCGGCGTGATTATATTCACCGCCCGCCTGATCGAGGACGGTGAAGACCGGGGCATTTGTAACTTTCTGGTGGAAGCCGATGCACCGGGCCTGCGCACCGGTCCCCCGGAGAAGAAAATGGGTTGGCGGGCCTCGGATACGCGCTCGATCTATTTCGAGGATATGGAGATCCCCCTGGAAAATCTGGTGGGGGAGATATCCAGGGGTTTCAGCCAGTTCCTGGAGATCCTCGCCGGCGGCCGAATATCGGTGGGGGCCCTGGCGCTGGGCACCGCTGAAGGGGCCTTCAACCGGGCGCTGGACTACGCCCACGAGAGAAAAGCCTTCGGCCGGACCATCGATAAATTCCAGGCGGTGCAGTTCAAGCTGGCCGACATGGCTACCCAGCTTGAGGCGGCTAAACACCTGGTCTATCACGCCGCCTGGTTGAAGGACCAGGGGCACAATGTCGTCAAGGAATCGGCCATGGCAAAGCTGTTTGCCAGCGAAATAGCGATGGACATCACCAGCGAGGCGATCCAGAT
>SDBV01008995.1_pt1 | contig 13352 bp, 35 predicted proteins | sample 2277081 | NCBI WGS metagenome assembly SDBV01 (sample SAMN10402039, study PRJNA504765) | marine sediment metagenome | isolation source: marine sediment core GS10_PC15, 223 cmbsf | place: Arctic Ocean: Southern Knipovich Ridge | collected 2010 | reverse complement strand
TTCATACTAACCTCCCCTGATAAGCTGGTGTTAAATGCTGGTCAGCAGCTCTCCTGAAATCCCGACGCCGGATCGCATCTTCTATTAATCTACTCCTAATAGAGCCGGCATATTGATTAGCTTCCTGGCGTGTGGCTACTATGAAGTATCCATAAGGCGGCTCGGTGCTGGAGGCTATTGGCATTCCCTCAGCTATCATTTCACGAATGGCCAGGCGAACTGACCTATCATCTTTATGACCTACCATTAAAGCTAACTCCTTACCGGTTACCGCCCGGGCTCGGCCTTCTTTTAATATGCTCTTTAGAAATCCCTTGAGGTCATTCATTGGGCATCTCCTTTAATAATAGATACAGCTTAAAGAACTTGTTTGCTATGTAGACAGTGAGATTATACACGCTAACTTTTCTTCTCTATTCAACATCAATTCCCTCCTTCTATAACTTAGCTTCCTCAATAATCAGGATAGCACCCTCTCAATCTCATCCCAATCCCTTGGGTCCCATTTCTAAATACTTTATTCGTTCTTCTAATTTTCTAATATATGCTTTTGTTAACATATCAACTAAATGAAATCTTTTATCTGGAAGTAACGCTAAGTTTTCCACCCTGTTGTCATCCTTGATACCATTCTTATGGTGAACTACCTCCCAAGGTAAGATACAACGACCTAGATGCTTTGCCATTACAAGCCGGTGTTCAAAAATATAATGTGCTGGCTGACCTTTCCTGGCCATCGGATAGAAAAAATCATCTACACTAATCAACACCAAAACATAACCGGACTTATCTTTATGTTTTCCGCCTCTCCAATTCGGATGTTTCTCACCTATATATCTCCCTTTTCTTATTAGGCTAAGTTTACTTTTAGTTTCAAGGCTATGGTGTCTCCCAAGACTTTCGCATTTTTTACATCTCTTAGTAGCAGCCTTCCCTTTTACGAATTGAACCCACCTTTCTTTCCCACATATTTCACAAGCAGCCCATATATACTTTCCTCTACACTTCTTCCCCACCTCAGTACCCTTTTTAATAGCCCCTATCTGCATTATATTACACCTCACTTTAGTTCAGTATAACACAACCGACAGGGAAACACAAGCCCTACTTAATTATTTCTATAATGTTGTCCCAATCATCAGGACACCAAAAATATACATCCTCAGTGATTTGCTTAAAAGCACACAACCAGAAGTACTGTTCTGGAGTTGGTTGACCTTTGGCGTCTCTCTTTAGCTCTATTACTACTAGCCTGCCCTCTTTAAGAAGGATTAAGTCAGGGAACCCGGCTGGTGAGTGTCTGCTGTCAAATGTATGGTACATAAATTCCCACCCAAGGTAACGAGCTAGGTTAATGACTTGCTGTTGGAAATCTTTCTCTCTCAAGTTCGTTTATCCTTTTCTTTAATATTTCCATTTGGCGTGTTCGTCCGTCTATAAGCCCTCGGTTAAAGCCATCAATGTATCCTTGGCTATGTTGCCTACTGTGGCTACCAATCCCCTCTGTCAATTCAAGATTCTCTATTCTATTATCACCTTTAAGCCCGTTCTTATGATGCACCCTCTCCCAAGAAGAAAGGCATCGGCCAAGGGATTTAGCTATTACCAAGCGATGCTCTCTTATATATCCACCCTTTTGAATCATAGGTGAAAAGAAATCGTCTTTGGGCTTTAATAGCAACTGCACATATCCATATTTATCAAGTTTCCTACCGCCCTTCCAACTCGGATTATCACTCCCATACCGCCCTTCGCATTTAGTGCAAGTTTTACTCGATGGCTTTTTCCCCTTGAGGCACACCCACCTTTCAACCCCGCACTTCGAGCAAGCATTCCAAACATATTTTTGGTAACCATAGGCTCCACCAAGTCCTATTTCCCTTGCTGTGGTTAAGTCTCCTATCTGCGGCATAGCTAACCTCCTCTTAGTTAACTATACTACACCCGACATAGTAATGTCAATCACCGTCTGCTGAAAGTCCTTCTCTTTCATAGCTCTATATCACTCTCTACTTCGTTAAAACCAATCCTTTAATCTCAATGGATGGAGGGCAATAGCAACATAACGCCTGGCACATAAACCACACACAGCCGTTTGGCTATCAACCCGTTGAACATAGTAGACTGCTGGCTTGGCACATTTTTCTCCTGTCCCCACAACTCGTTCAGTGCAAACTGGTCGTTTATTCATATTTCCGTCTCCTTTCACATATCTGGTACTTCTTCATTTCTTTATCAGTTCCTTCCACTCATCAAGGGGAATAAAAAAGACAACGCAATTAGGCGGGATGTCCTCTTCAACTAAGGACACCAAATCACCCTCCCCATTAGTTCCCCATTTCGGAGTCCCTAGTAAATCCGGTAGCATGAATCTCAACGCCTTATCTTCTTCTTTCATTTCCCCTCCATCAAAGCTATGATTTGGTCAGCTAATCCCTCAGCATAAACACAAGGTAGTTTTTTGAGGCAGGGGAAAGCTTTATCGCCTTGATGGTCACAGTCCTCACAGATTAACTCTGCTACTCTAATCTCCATATCTCGTCCAGCCCTCTTACCTCGGCAGGTGGCTAGGATTTGGTCAGCCTTGCTATTACAATCTTTGCAACTCAGGTTAGCACCATCTGATTTACACCCGTCAGGATACAATGCTGCACAGTAGGGCTTAATTATTCTTTTTAGCTTCTCCCTATCAGGTCTAGCTAACTCTGCCCCGCAATCAGGGCATTTATCTATCAACCCCATCCCAACGGCATTAGACTTAGCTATCTTTGCCATCATAGCATCAGACTCTTGTTCCTCTTTATCCACCTTGGCTAGTTGGGCTTGCTCAAGTTTCTGAATAGCTCTATCAAGGAAATCCGACAAAGAACCATTAGCACCAGGATAAACTGCACAAATAAACCGCCACAGATAAGCATGTAGTTCAACAATATAGTCAAAGGATTCGCTGTCGTGGCTTATTTTATTATCTACTAGAAAAAACTTAGGTCTTTCTTTCATTACTTAGCCCTCCTTTTGACTACCCTAAATTCTAAGGAAAAATAGGAACTAAACTCTCCTATATACAAATAACTAAAAGTGACGTAACCAAATCTGATATAGATGCAAGGTGGTATCTTTTCCATGCTAGGTCTCTCCGGCTTTTTGAATATGAATATCTGAATATGTTTTAGTAATGTTAACTTACAAATACACATCTATCTTCTCTCCACTTGCTCAGTATCTTCATTCTAATCCTTCTTTACTTTCTTGATATTTTCCCCAAGATTAGAGAGGTGATATGGAACTTTTAGCCCGGTGTCTCGACCATCAGCAGGTAATGAAACCTGTATAGTCTGGTCATCTGCCTCAATCAGTATGCCTTTGATGGAGAGGATTTGGTCAGCCTCATCATAGTATTTCACAAGGATAATAGCTGGCAGGTCATCCCAATCACCTACAGTCCACCCTTTCGCCTTGCAATGTAGACCTCGCTGGTATTTAGCTATCTCTTCCTTTACCCTATCAATTTCTTGGTTGTCCATTATGCCTCCTCTTCCATTGATTTTCCCTAGCACATATTCTACATATTCGCCCACCATCTGATGGAGTTATATAGGTATTGCTTTCAACATAAGGATGCCCTTTTGGGCAATGGGTTCTTTCTAGTTGTCTTACTTTAATAGCCTTGAGAATATCTCCCCGCAAGATATTCTCTTGATGGGTTACCATCTCCAAGTGAGAAGGATTAACACATCTACGATTACGACATAGATGGTCGGGTTCAAAGCTGTGCGGTATGTCCCCCTTAAATAGTTGGTACGCAAACCTATGAGCCTTGATTACTTTAGGGTTATGCCAAAATATACCATAACCATTAACTAACGCTCCTGTCCATTCCCAACAACCATTTTCTAGTATGGTTACTTTCCCCCAAAACCGTTCTTCAACTGATGGCCGTGGGTAAATCCCCTTCGTCATCTTCTTCGCTCCTTGTCCCAGTAAGGGGATTTACACTTGGGGCATATCCTTACTTCTGGCTGGCGGGGATACCAGGAGTGTCCACATCTTTGGCAAAATAACCTTTGGAAACCATCTATTTTCATACCTACCTCCTACTCACAAGTATAACCTATAAGTAAGAGTTTGTCAATATCTATCTCACTCATAATCCCATCTCCTTTTTGAATGCTTGCCATTCTGACTTAGCTAGGTATACATTGCCAAACTTATCCTTATGGTTGTGTTCCTCCACCCACTCCACCACTCCCTTTCTACCTAATTTCCCACCACCCTTGAACCCATCAGGGTAGCCATCCATATAACCTGCCCTAAAGGTGTCTTGTTCTCTGTCCCAAGGCTCCACCACACTCTCCTGCCCTGCCTTGTATGCTATATCCCCAGTGATTTGGGCTTGGGCTTCAAGTGCCTCATTGCCAAATATACCCAGTATAACTTCGCCTGCATCATAGCCTTTAGCTTCCCCTTTAAGTTTCAAGGATTTCCTCACTTGTTTTACATCCATCACTGTATATTCCCAGTCCTTAATCTTAGTAGTTTCCATTTCTAATCCTCCTACTTCTTAGTATAGTTCACAAGAGTTATTCAGATGATACTTTAATCCTTCCTTATCGAAGCCACCCGTATTACAGAAGGGGCAAACAATATTCTGTGTTTTAATATAGGTTTCACAATCCTTATAGGTATGTTCTATAGCTACTGATTCCAGTTCTTGCCCACAGTTCAAACACTCAAATTCAGCCATTCTAATCCTCCTTATTTAGTGGGGGGGCTGGAATTACGAGTCCACTATGCATCCCACTCAATCCACCCTTTCGGGCTTTGTGCATCACCCCCTGGGGGCTGGTGATAGGTTCAATTACTACACCTACCTTGGGCTACCATTACCGATATAGCCTCTGTTGTGAGTTTTAGTTCCTCACATCGTTTCGGCACCCCCACCCTGAGCCTAATAGTGAAAGTTCCTCGGACACCGAGTCCTAATCGTTCGGCTCAGGCTTTGTACCAGCTAGTAGCTTGATAGACTACAACAGGTTTCAACTTAATGTCTCCTGTCCCTTACTGCTTATCAGGCATTGGGGCAGCTGGTACATCTTGCTGGTGATTTAGTTCTAATACTTTCAGTTAGTTTCTGGTTTGGTCTGTAATCAGTGTTACAAGTGTAACGTTACTGTAACAGAAGTGTAACGAATTTACTGTTACAACCTTTTCTGATAATGTGTAACGGTTTTGTAACGACATTCCCATCTCCTAGCTTTAATTATTACCGTTACGTTGTAACAAACTACCTGTAACGGGTCTGTTACAATATACCACCACCCTTTAGGGTGGTATTGTAACAGTAACAGAGATTATACAAGAGAGTACCCTCTACCCACAGATTTCACCTTGCCTTCCTTTTTCAATCGGGCAAGATACTGTCGCACGCTATTGTCATTGATTTTCGGGTTAGTCAAAGCAACAATGTCTTTTGGTTCTAGTGGTTCGTCTGCCTCTGAGACAATAGAAAACACTGTATCTTTATCTGACAAATCATCTTGCCTTCTATCATAAGTAGCCTCGGCTCTGTCAACCATAATCTTATCCCCTTCAAAGGTAAACCTGAATCCCATCGGCTCGTGACGGCCTACGAATGGGGGTGGTTTCCTCTGGTGCAAGGTTAAAAGAAGCTCATTAGAATTAGGTTCTTGTTGCTTCACCGCTTCCCATATTGACCTAGCTTCGTTCTCATAGAAAGCATTGCCATAGACAGTCTTCCTCTTGTTGTTAGCATCCTTTGAAGTGTGGGCCACTATTATCGGGGTTACCGGCAACTGTCTCAGTCCCTTGAAAAAACTAAACGCTGGCGGGGTTAGGTTGAGGTCTTCACCTACCGCCATTCCTAAACTATCAATGATTATAATATCAGCCTTCACTTCACTGATTTTTCTTAATAGGTAATCCACACTATCCCCTAAAGGTCGGGAGCATCTAAGGTAAGGGACATCACAGAACTCCAACCCCAATCCTCTTATCAGGCATTCCTTTTGCCATCCCGTTATCTCAGCATTACCTTCCCAATCACAATACAAAACCTTGTGCATGTCATCTTGGTCAATGTAGAGCCCGAGGTCATTATCGTGGTAGGGTAGAGAGAGAATAAGGTCTACCAAAATAACGAATAAACTCTTGGCCGAGCTCCGGTCAGCGTAGATAATGTTGGCAGCGTTCTTTACAAACAAAGGTGGTAGTAGAAATTCCGGTCTCTTCTTCCCGTATTCATCATTAAGGATCACTACAGGTTCAAGGTCGGTTCTTACTTTCCGGATAGTATAAGCACAGACTTGTTCAACTAAATCACCCCAGGGATAGAATCGCATCTCATCACTTAAAGCGTTATCTTTACAGGCTTTCTTTAGCGATGCCCTCTGTGAAGCACTTAGAAGATTCACCCTTATCCCCGAGATGATACTTTGTGCGGTGCCGTTTTCACTTATTGCTATCTCAATCTCAGCATCAAACGACCTGTGGTTAGGCCTCTCTTCAATCTGTGTAATGAGAACGGCTATCTGTTCTTCATCTCCGTGCTTCCACTGGAAAGTAAGACCATTCGGGACTGTGTCTATAACAGGCTGAGATATTCCCAATCTATTCTCCCTTTTTGAAGTCGATGTTATTGTGCCAGTTCTGGGCAAGCAACCTAACGAAAGCCGATAGGCTGATGCTACACTCCTTAGCTCCGATAACTAAGAGTTTCTTTTCCTCTGGCGTTACACGGATAATTACGTTCTCAGTGCGTGTGCCCTGTGGCGTTTCGTATTCCTTATAATCTTTCATAATATACAAAGTATATACATTTAACTGATAAAAGTCAAGCCCTGTTAAGAATTGTTTTTATGTGAACGCTCTGTATCGTAGATAATACGCTCTTTTAGGTATTCCCCCACAGTTGACCACCTACTCCGCTTCCCGTCTATTCTACGCTGAAGTGTAAACACCACTTCATTTGGTAGTCTTATCGCTATTACCTTGGTTAATTTAGATGCCATTATACCACCTTAAATATTCTGCGGTTCAAAGAAACCTAATGTACCCTTGCACAGTATTGGCTCATCATAGGCCACCGCATTTCTCAGTACAAAACCATAGGGTCCGAAGAACCACTTTGAGCCGTGCATCTCTACGACACTGACAATATCAACCTCACCAATAATGGCACCGTGAGTGAACTGTCCAGGCTTCGGAATTTCCTTCATCTTCAATCCAAGCCTTACCCAATGGTTTAAGATAAAATCGTAATGCTCTTTGTCGAATTTCTTAGAAGCGTGAACGTAAAACCGACCTCTGAATTTCGTGTTCCAAGTACGGTTCTCTACATCCTTCCCGTGGAAGATAGCCCAAGCCATCGGCTGTGTTAGGCTTAATGCTTTCATCTCACTCCTTATACCCCTGCTTCAGTCTAATCACCTTAATATAATTTAGAAGTTCTTGCTTTCTCTCCCACCCGTTAGAGTCCTGGATGTCGTGCTCTCCCCTGGTTAGCATGATGATATTAAAAGGGTTGGTAAGATTATCCCCTATCCGCCCTCCTATGTGATGTGGCTCCACGTTCCACCATGTCAGCCAATCTGCCATCATTCCCGACAACTCAGACCGGTTCCCACAGCCCTCTCTTAGTTCTTTGATTAGAACGTTATAAGCTGGGAGTCTAGCCTGTAGCTTCTTGCTGACTCTTCTCATAGCTCTATATCACTCTACTTCTCGCTCGGTGCTTTGGGCAATAAGCCAAATGGATATTATAAATAGCCCAATTATGTTCACGGAGTTTTTTAATGCCATCACGCTTATCGTAGCAGTCTACAGAGTAATCCCTTTTACAATCAGGGTGGCTACAATAAGCCCACAATGATTTATATAATACTAATGCTTTCATTTCCTCTCCTTTCAGCATATATTAACCTGCTTCCTGAGCTGCCTTGATGGTTCCGGCAAACCTTATGGTCGTAGCTTTCCATGCTTCATCAGGGTCAATAATCTCTTCTGGCTTACCTACTTTTACCGTTTCGCATACATCCCTTGAACTAATCCCGTATGTCTGAGCCCGAGTAAAAAGTTGCCCTAAGTCTTTTAATGGTGGCCATTCACCCTCTGGTTCCTCGGTGGGTTTCGTGTCAGGTAGATTTGGGTTACTGGCTATTGCATCTTGAGGGGAAAGGTATTTAGTAGCCCAATCAATAGCTTTTTTACCCGCTTCATCTTCAACCTTGATTACCTTAGCCACCAACAACTCCACAATCCCCTTAAAGGCCGTCTGTGTTTCAAAGCTGCGGCTTTCTATGCGGTCTTTCTTAGCCCAGTCTTCTTTGCTCATGTCGGACTTCTGGCCGGTGGATGCCGGCGGTGAGGTAGATTTCTCTAATAGCTTAACCTCAATGATATTTGTGTATTTTCCTTTTACCTGGAGTTCAGCCTCAATCACATCACCGGGGTTTAGGTCCTTTAATTCAGCCAGGAACCCTGACATCTTAGCCCCAGTCTCATCAGTGATAATTGTGGGCTTATTCTCCGCGGTGGATGGGCTCACTTCCTTGACTACTATTTTTTGCATTATTCTTCCTCCTTATTATTCTCATGTTTTATTAGGTTCACTAAAGGGCAATCATCTGACCACTCAGATACCCTCACAACAGTTTGGGGGTGGTAACTAGATTCATTATCCCGCCTTGCTTCTTTATAGGCATCACAGAAACCACTTATAGGACACGTTTCGCATTCCATTATTTCGTCTCCTTTTTCTTAATAGATTCTCTCAGGCTTTTACTAACTGCAGCCACTTTCTCAAAATACTCTTCTATTGTCTCACTCATCCCCCCTTCTCGGCAGTATGCACATTGACATCTGGGATAGTCGGCTAATAGGTAGTCAGTCCCACAATAAGGACAGCTGCAATAACCTTCTTCGGGCACAAACTCATTCCCGCATACTTCACAAGTCTTCATTTTACTTCCTTAACCAGGGCTATGATTTGATCGGCCCACTCATAATCACCCTCATCAATGGCAACCCTACATCTTGAGGGTGAGGGCTTGAGGCATAGCGAAGGATAATATCCGCAATTTCTTTGACACCTAAGAAGTTTGGCGAACTTTTCCCTCAATTTCTCCCTATCAGGCCTAGCCTTATCCACCTTGGCGAGTTGGGTTTTGGCTACATAGTTAGCTAATTCAGTAGCCTTCCTATCTGACACGGGATAGCCAACAGAGCATACACATTGAAACCTGGCACTCACTATCTCCTCATCAGTCAGCAACCTCTCATCCTCTGGTGTCAGCAACCTCTTATCTGTCATCCTACCCTTTCCCCACTCTTCATCATACTCCAAGATTACTGGTGTTGCCGTGTCTACGTAGTCGGTGCCATCGTGGGTTGCCCAGAACTCACGCTCCTCATCCTCACTGTTGAATGTTGGTATCGCTTTATCTTTCGCTTCCATCTCTGCTATCCCTTCCTGCGCTTCCCTGGCTCTTTCCCATAGCTTGTTGATGGGGCACTCTGACTTATTGAGTACCGGGCAAACTTGCATATTACAATGCTCACAAATCATTGTTCCTCCTTTTTCCAATCATCCCAGTCATAGAGTCTAGCCACTCTACCAGGCGTTCCGTCTTTCCGTATTATAGCCCCATCCATCCGATAGTCCCTATAGGCACTATGAATCTTAACTATCTTAGCCCTTTTACCCTTTCTATCCACAAGAATATCACCCATCTCAAAGGGGCATAGGAATATAGCCCTCTTTAACTGCTCTTCTGCCAATTCAGTATTCACACGATTAGCTTCTTCCTCTAATGATTTAATCCTTGTATCATACGGTGATTCTTTAATCATAATCTTCCTCCTCTATTCTTGAAAGTTGGGTGTAGGGGGCAATGAATAGACTAAAAGAATAATCAGTCTTAACCTGATACCACCCATCTCTATTGTCTAAGTAAGTCCCCTCGCAATCAGGGCACCGCATCATAATTTCTCCCTCTATTGCCTTTACTACAGTTACAATAACTTTCTCTCCTGAGGTTTTTGCTCCTATCACATAACCGCAAAGGGGACACACTTTCTCTATCGGCTTAATACAACCTAGATACCGCTTCCCCACCTGTATATTCATTAAGGCTGGTAGCGTCATTGCTCTACCTCAAGTAGGTGGTTATGCTCCCAAATATTGCCGATTACTAAGCTATATTTAGCCATTGCCTCTCCACTAGGCATTCGTTGTCCTCCGCCTTTGCTCACTAGCATAAAACCACAGTGGGAGTTGTCCCAGACTACCTCTAGCGGGAACGATGTTATTGGATATTCAACTATATCCCCCCTATAGATTTCCTTAAGGTTTTTGTCCTTGCGTCCTGTGTATTGCATCACCTCAAGGTGGTTTAAGCAATCCTCCCTTTCGTCACTCGGAGACTGGTCTATTCCAACACTGCCCTCAGCAATTCCATTGTTTCTTGCTGAGTGAACCCACGATGCAAGACTTTCCTCTTCACACATTTCATTTGATTCCTTGTTCCAAGCCCTAAATTTCAAATCGCCCATCTAGTCCTCCTCAAATACGGGTGGTATTTTTTAACACAGTCCTTATCCTCGCAGGTCATTGGTCGATAGCCACACCGGGGGTATCTAAATCTTCTATTACAAATCGGGCAGGTTGCCTCAATTACCAGAGTTAGGGCTTTATTTGTTAGATTATTAGCTTTGATAAACTGCTTATTCATTAACTCGTTCTCATCAATAAGTCCATCGTCTAACAGCCACAACTTAATGGACTTCAAAGCCACATACATATCATTTATTATCTCATCTTGTCTTTGCAATACTCTAGCTTGAGCAAACTGGTCACAACGAGGGCAGTACTTCCCTTCAAGTCCGTGCCGCTCAAAGAGTTTCCACGCATCGCCCAATGTTGTTAGATGTTTCCCTTCAGTATTCATATCTACCTCCTATAACCGCACGTAATACAGACTAGTGGTTGGAGAGAACTTAACCAAGGACATAATCTAGGGGAATATGGACATTTCATTTCTCCTCTTATTAGTATTAATGAGTCTCTTGTAATCGTTCTTATCTATCAGAAAGTATATTGCCATCATTCCTCCTCTTTATTTATTACTCTATACTACATTCTCATAAGCATTACAGGAACATCGGGAAGGTTAAGCTCAACAGCAACCTTTAGTCGGTGAAGTCCATCCCATACTATCTGTGAGCCATCTTCTCTTATCCTAATCTCAATAGGCATCCGAATGCCATTCCGCCTTATGTCCTCCAGTAATTCCTTGTTCAATTCAATCAAATTTAGAGGCAATCTCATCTCTAGTTTCAAAATCTCTGCTAGTTTCATTCCCTTTCCTCCTTCAATAAACTTGTATCACTCCACACTTCTCCCTATCTCTGTGCCACCAAGCACACTCCTCAACACGACAATAGCCATAGCCTTCTTTGCCGATGCCCAGTAGTGGGCAAACCATATTTTCTAGTTTGGTGTGGCGTTCCTTTGCTTGGTCTTTCCATTGAGCCCTTTGGTTGTCGCTAAAAGCTTTAAGCTCGGCGCGGTGTTCCTCAAAGCCCTCTGTGTCTTCAAGATCCCAGGCAGGATCCCGACGCCAGTTACTTTTCAATGCTTCAATTTCATTATCTTCTCGTTTCATCTCTCTTACCTCCTTTTTAGTCGACTAAGCCAGTAGTCTTTAGATTTCTCCAACTGAGCCCGACCTTTTTCAGTCGTCTCTACTTTTAGCATAGCTTCAATACGGGCAAGAACAGTTTTTATTGAGGGCGCCCTTTGCTTTGTTATGACGTGTCTATTTACCATTAGCCTCCTCTCTTTATCCTGCTAATCTCGCTTATGGGGATGAGAGTCCTACCGAACATTTTGATAGTGTTTATCTTAGCCCTTTTCTGCCACCGATAAAATGTTGCTTCCCCAATACCAAGCTCAAGTATCGCCTGTTTGATTGTTAATAGGTTGTCTGAATACTCCATGTATTTTTCCTCCTTGTGATAGATATACTATCATAGCAAGTTGCCCTTGTCAAGCCCCTAACTAGGCATGGGGGAAATTATTTTACAAAATAAACCAATGTTGATACTTTTGGCTCATTTATAAACAAAAAAGAACCCTATATCAGCCTTTTACAGCGTCAATAGGGGATTAGTTATCTCTATTCTATTAAAGGGTTTTAGCTATCCTGTGCGGTCTCAGGCTATCCTGATGGTCTTCTCATGAAGTAGTTTAGTGTCTCAATAAAAGTAGTTGCTATCACGGCACCGGCACCGCCGATAATACCCATTATTTTATTATTCCGACCTTCCAGTTTCTTGATGCGTCTGCCGTGGTCGACTAGGACCTTGCTTGTCGTGAACTGTTGCGTTGCGATAAACCTTAATAACCGTGGCTGGTCTTCACCCATTTCTGTCATCTGGTTCTCGAATTCAGCGTCTTCAAGCATATCAAGTTCTTCTGCCATGTTAGCCTCCAATCAGTTTGATTATATCATCAAGAAACACGACCAGTAAAACACCTAGTATAAACCCCACAACTAGAGTAACGACAACCGCCTCGAATAAAACTTTAAGTAAATATCTCATTTACCTTCCTGCTCCGGGATATATTTCTTGCCCCAAAAGAAGTGACCGAAGATAAAACCCACGGTGAATACCCCCACTATCTTCAGTACCTCTAACCAATTAAGATTATGCCCCATCCACACTCCTATAGCTATCAACCCTATAATCCATACGAACTCAGCTTTATGCCACAAATCTCTGGTGATATAAGTCCAGGGTCGGCCACCTATTAACGACCACAGCTTCTTGTAGGGATTATACCCTAACCATTTTCGAAAACCCATTAGTTCCTCCTTTAGGTACGGTATCCGGCAATTCTCACAAGGCGGGCAACTATACTTCTCATAGCTCTCTCGTTCTTGGTCCGTAAAATAATCACCCCAGTTCACTATTTCGCTACTTCTTTAGGCTTCTTACCATTAAGACTCTGTAATAAATCCAACGCCCCTTGATTCTTCAAAGCCTCATTGATTAAAAGTTGCTGCCTTTGTTGGAGTTGGTTTATCCCTCTCTGTATCTCGGATAACTCCTTCCCAATCTTCTGAGCCTCAGTCTTTAGTTTTGCTTCCTGTTCCTGCATATCTATTTCCATACTACCCTCCTATGCTGCTGCAATTAGTCCGTGTGTTATCATAGCATCCCTAAGAGCATCTATAACTCCATCAGTAGTTGCATCTCCTGAGTTTATGGCATCATCACACCTGGCATCAACTACCCTCGTTCCAACTACTTGAGCACTATTAACATCAAGA